>Ga0247692_1000014_pt1 | contig 43142 bp, 36 predicted proteins | sample CNK33_metaG_FD_183041 | JGI IMG/M metagenome (GOLD analysis project Ga0247692, IMG submission 183041) | Soil microbial communities from Purdue University Martell Research Forest, Indiana, United States - CNK33 | ecosystem: Environmental > Terrestrial > Soil > Temperate forest > Bulk soil...
CCGTCCGCGTACGTCGAATTTCTCGGCAGCATTCTGCTGGGCAAGCCGAAGGCGGAAATCTATACGTCGGTGGGCTTGCAGAAGCAGGGCAAGAATCTTTTCTATCGCGATCTGCTGCAGCATCTGAGACATTCGAGCGACCGGTTCATCATCGCGCCCGGCATCAAGGGCATGGTGATGCTCGTGTTCACGCTGCCGTCGTTTCCATACGTGTTCAAGCTGATCAAAGATTCATTCCCGCCGCCGAAAGAAACGACACGCGAACAGGTGGTGCGCAAGTATCAGCTCGTCAAACGCCATGACCGTCTGGGACGCATGGCCGACACGCTCGAATATTCGAGCGTCGCGTTGCCGCTGTCGCGCCTCGATCACGCGCTCATTCGCGAGCTCGAAAAGGAAGCGCCGTCGATGCTCGAATACGAAGGCGATAATCTCGTCATCAGGCATCTGTATATCGAGCGGCGCATGGTGCCGCTCAACATTTTCCTGCAGAACGGCACGGACGCCGACGTCGAGCACGGTATCCGCGAGTACGGCAACGCGGTGAAAGAACTGATGCAGGCCAACATCTTTCCCGGCGACATGCTGTACAAGAACTTCGGCGTTACGCGGCACGGACGCGTCGTGTTCTACGACTACGACGAGATCGAATACCTCACCGATTGCAATGTGCGCGCGGTGCCGCCGCCGCGCAACGAGGAAGACGAGATGTCGGGCGAGCCGTGGTACACGGTCGGTCCGCACGACATTTTTCCGGAGACGTACAACACGTTTTTGCTCGGCGACACGCGCGTGCGCCAATATTTCCTCAAGCATCACGCGGATTTCTTCGATCCCGCGCTCTGGCAAAAGCACAAGGATCACATCCTCCGCGGCGAGTTGCCCGACTTCTATCCGTACGACGGCAACCTGCGCTTTTCCGTGCGTTATCCGGAACGGTTCGAGGCGGATCAGGATCACGCCGCCAATGCATCCACCAAGCCGACGGTGCGCGCAGCATGAAAGCGCACGCCGCCCACGATCGAACAACATCAAACAACCAGATTACGTCGGAACGAATCATGACTACGAACGCCTCCGCTACTGAACATCCCCTCGCGCATCTGTTTGCGAACAACGATGCATGGGTCTCGCACAAGCTCGAACAGGACCCTGAGTTTTTCTCGCGGCTCGCGCATCAGCAGGCGCCTGAGTATCTGTGGATCGGCTGCGCGGATTCGCGCGTGCCCGCCAACGAAATCATCGGCCTGCCGCCGGGCGAAGTGTTCGTTCACCGCAATATCGCGAACGTCGTCGTGCACTCGGACCTCAACTGTCTGTCCGTGGTCCAGTTCGCCGTCGATCTGCTGAAGATCAAACACATCATGGTGGTCGGCCACTACGGCTGCTCGGGCGTCGGCGCGGCGCTGCACGGCCGGCGTGTCGGTCTCGCCGACAACTGGCTGCATCACGTGCAGGACGTGCGCTCGAAGCACGCTGCGCTGCTCGAAGAATGGCCGATGGGCGAAGCGCGGCATCGCCGCCTCGTCGAACTGAATACGATCGAACAGGTCGTCAACGTGTGCCGCACGACGATCGTCAACGACGCATGGGCGCGTGGCCAGGACCTCACCATTCACGGTTGGGTGTATGGCGTGCATGACGGCCGCGTGCGCGATCTCGGCATGACGGTCAAAGATCCGTCGAAGCTGGAGGAGACCTACACCAGCTGCGTCGCGGCCGTTTCCGCGAGCCGCGCGCACACGGCTGACAACGACGTGGTCGCCGCCGACGCCGAAAAGCTCGGCGACGTGGCCGCTGTCGTTCACGGTGTTATCAAGGAGATGAAACATGAGTGAGACAAAAGATCCCGTGGTCATCGTTTCCGTCGCGCGTACGCCGATGGCCGCGTTCCAGGGCGAGTTCGCGTCGCTGACGGCACCGCAGTTGGGCGCGATCGCGATCAAGGCAGCCGTCGAACGCGCGGGCCTGAAGCCGGAACAGGTCGAGGAAGCCATAATGGGCTGCGTGCTGCCCGCGGGCCAGGGCCAGGCGCCCGCGCGCCAGGCCGCGCTCGGCGCGGGCCTGCCGCTGTCGACGGGCTCGACGACCGTCAACAAGATGTGCGGCTCCGGCATGCGCGCGGCGATGTTCGCGCACGACATGCTGACGGCCGGCTCCGTCGACGTGATCGTCGCAGGCGGCATGGAGAGCATGACGAACGCGCCGTACCTGCTGCCGAAGGCGCGCGGCGGCATGCGGATGGGCCACGGCCAGGTGATGGACCACATGTTCCTCGACGGTCTCGAAGACGCCTACGAAAAAGGCCGTCTGATGGGCACCTTCGCCGAAGAGTGCGCAGGCTCGTACGATTTCACGCGTGAGTCGCAGGACAAGTTCGCCATCGAATCGCTGACGCGCGCAAAGCGCGCCAATGAAGACGGCTCGTTTGCATGGGAAATCGCGCCTGTCACCCTCGAAGGCAAGAAAGGCAGCGTCACGGTCGAGCGCGACGAGCAGCCGTTCAAGGCGAACCTCGACAAGATTCCGACGCTCAAGCCCGCATTCAGCAAAACGGGCACGGTGACGGCTGCGAACTCCTCGTCGATCAGTGACGGCGCTGCCGCGCTCGTGATGATGCGGGAATCGACGGCGAAGAAGCTCGGCGTGACGCCGCTCGCGCGCGTCGTCGGCCATGCGACTTTTGCGCAGGAACCGGCGAAGTTCACGACAGCGCCCGTCGGCGCGATCCGCAAGCTGTTCGACAAGAACGGCTGGAAAGCGCAAGACGTCGATCTGTACGAGATCAATGAGGCGTTTGCCGTCGTCACGATGGCCGCGATGAAAGAGCACGACCTGCCGCACGACAAGGTCAACGTGAACGGCGGCGCGTGCGCGCTGGGACACCCGATCGGCGCATCGGGCGCGCGCATTCTCGTCACGCTGATCGGCGCGCTGAAAAAGCGTGGCCTGAAACGCGGCGTCGCGAGCCTGTGCATCGGCGGCGGCGAAGCGACGGCGATGGGCGTCGAGCTGGTCTGACGCATCGTTCGAATGGCGGCGCGCGACGGCCTGCGCGCCACGAGACACGACAGGACATCTCATGAAGACAGTGTTGATCGTAGGCGCGTCGCGCGGCATCGGACGCGAGTTCGTGAAGCAGTATCGGCACGATGGCTGGCGTGTGCTCGCGACCGCGCGCGACGAGGCGTCGCTCGGTGAACTCGTTGCGCTCGGTGCCGAAGCGTTTTCACTCGATGTCGCGGCACCCGAGGACATTGCCGCGCTCGGCTGGAAGCTGGACGGCGAGCGGCTCGATGCGGCCGTAATCGTGTCGGGCGTGTACGGGCCGCAGACGGAAGGCGTCGAGACCGTCACCGCCGACGACTTCGACTTCGTGATGGCGACCAACGTGCGCGGGCCGATGCAGCTGATCCCGGTTCTGCTGCCGCTCGTCGAAGATGCGCGCGGCGTGCTGGCCGTGCTGTCGAGCCGCATGGGCAGCATCAGCGAGGCGACGGGCACGACGGGCTGGCTGTATCGCGCGAGCAAGGCGGCGCTCAACGACGTGCTGAAAGTGACGTCGCTGCAGACGCGCCACGCGACCTGCGTGTCGCTGCATCCGGGCTGGGTGCGCACCGACATGGGCGGCGCATCGGCTGCCGTCGATCCCGCGCATAGCGTGCGCGGCATGCGTGAAGTGCTGGCGCAGGCGTCGAGCACGCCGCATCTCTTTCACGGCCGGTTCTTCCAGTACGACGGCACGGCGATCGACTGGTAACGGCAAACATCACACAAATAATCAGGAGACACCCGAATGTTGCTCGATCAGGACCACCTGATGATCCGCGACGCGGTGCGCACTTTCGTGCGCGAGGCCGTGACGCCAAACGCCGCGCAATGGGACCGCGAGCGTAAGTTTCCCGCCGACGTGCATCGCCAGCTCGCCGAACTCGGCGCGTATGGCGTGCTCGTGCCGGAGGAATACGGCGGCGCCGGCCTCGATGCGCTCGCGCTCGCACTGATCCTCGAAGAGATCGCGGCGGGCGACGGCGGCACGTCGACGGCGATCTCGGTCAACAATTGCCCCGTGTGCAGCATTCTTCTGACGTATGGCAACGAGCAGCAGAAACGCGACTGGCTCACGCCGCTCGCGCGCGGAGAGATGCTCGGCGCGTTCTGCCTCACCGAACCACAAGCGGGGTCGGATGCATCGGCGTTGCGCACCACGGCCGCGCGCGACGGCGACTTTTACGTGCTCAACGGCGTCAAGCAGTTCATCACCAGCGGGAAGAACGGCAATGTCGCGATCGTCATGGCCGTCACGGACAGAAGCGCCGGCAAGCGCGGCATCAGCGCGTTCATCGTGCCGACGGACACGCCCGGCTACGTCGTCGCACGGTTAGAGGAAAAGCTCGGCCAGCATTCGTCCGATACCGCGCAGATCCTCTTCGACAACTGCCGCGTTCCCGCCGCCAACCTGATCGGCGCGGAAGGCGAAGGCTACCGGATTGCGCTGTCGGGGCTCGAAGGCGGGCGCATCGGCATTGCCGCGCAGAGCGTCGGCATGGCGCGCGCGGCGTTCGAAGCGGCCCTCGCCTACGCAAAGGAGCGCGAAAGCTTCGGACAGCCGCTCTTCGCGCACCAGGCCGTGCAGTTCCGTCTCGCCGACATGGCGACGCAACTCGAAGCGGCGCGCCAGTTGATCTGGCACGCAGCGTCGCTGAAGGACGCGGGCCAGCCGTGTCTAACGGAAGCGGCGATGGCCAAACTGTTCGCCTCCGAGGCTGCTGAGCGCATTTGTTCGGCGGCACTGCAGATACACGGCGGCTACGGTTATCTGAGCGACTTTCCCGTCGAACGCATTTATCGCGATGTTCGCGTCTGCCAGATCTACGAAGGCACCAGCGATATCCAAAAGATTCTCATCGCACGCGGACTGAGCTGAGCCCCATCTCAATCTTTCATGACTGCATCAGCAAAACAACGTCCCACCGATTGCCCTTGCGGCGGCGCCGCGCCGAACCGGCGCGATTCGGACAAGCCGCCGCGTTTCGCGGATTGCTGCGGCCGGTTCATCGACGGCGGCGCGGCCGCGCCGACCGCGCTCGAACTGATGCGCTCCCGCTATAGCGCCTACGTACTCGGCGAATCCCAATATTTGCGCGAAACGTGGGCGCCACAAACCTGCCCCGCCGATCTGGACGCCGACCCGAGCGCAGCCGACGCGCCTCGCTGGCTAGGTCTGCAGATCAAACGCTTCACGCCACTCGACACTACGCACGCCGAAGTGGAATTCGTCGCGCGCTACAAGGTGGGCGGACGGGCGCATCGGCTGCATGAATCCAGCCGCTTTATCAGAGGCGACGATGGGCATTGGCGTTACGTCGATGGCGATGTAAGCGATCGCTGACGCGCGTGTTCCGGTTGCGCTGCAACAACGTATCAAGCATCCCTTACATATCTCAAATAAGGGCCATTCTGTAAGAAAATCAACGTGTTGGGCAGGCGCCACGTCCCTCAATTACCCATTCTTTCCGAATCGCCGCCGAAACCCGCCCCAAACGGCTTCGTGCACATCTGACAAAAGGAAATTCGTGCCGCAAGGGGTTTGTACTGAATTGCACAAATATAAATTGTCGTGCCAGGATGAGCCTCACAGATGTTGCAGCGCTCCGTAGCGAGGTGGCGGTCCACCGCTCCCGCAGGATGTCCAGACGCACCGCCTGCTGACTCTTCAGCGGGCAAGCGATCAGGGGCATCGCGAGGCGCTCATTTCGACGCGTGGGGTCGCGTCGACCGGCTTCGGTTCATCCCAATGCGGTCTTGATCTGTCTGAGTGCGTGAACAACGCACCGTACGTGATTTTTTTGACCTTGTTTTGGCGTGTCACCGTACCGAAATCAGTTCTGCGGGCAACCGTAGGGAAGGTTCAGGCGCTTTTGAGAGCAGGTGTTGCGGATGGTGTTCAGCAAAGTTCTGACGGTATGTGCGATCTCGGCGGCCTTCGTGGCCAGCGCCGTGACGACCGCGCACGCGGACCCGCTCACGGACGTCGAGGCCGGCCCGCTCGGCCGCGCGCAAGTGCAGCGCCTCGCGCTCGATGAAGATGGCTACCTGCCCGTCGTCAAGCTGAGCGAACAGATCGTTCGCATTCCCGTCGCCGCCGACGGCGATGCCACCCTCGAAACGACCATCTACAAGCCCGAAGGTCCGGGCCCGTTCCCGATGGTCGTGTTCAACCACGGCAAGATTCACGGCGATCCGCGCATGCAGACGCGCAGCGATCCCGTGTCGCTGGCGCGCGAATTCGTGCGCCGCGGCTACGTCGTGGTCGCGCCGAACCGCCAGGGCTTTGCCGATTCGGGCGGCACGTATGTGCAGGATGGCTGCGACGTGACGCGCAACGGCATGAGCCAGGCCGCCGACGTCGCGACGACCGTCGATTACATGTCCAAACAAAGCTACGTGGACGCGAAGCACATCGTCGTGGCGGGCACCTCGCACGGCGGCCTCGCGACGATTGCCTACGGCACGAACGCCGCGTCCGGCGTGCGCGGGCTGATCAATTTCTCCGGCGGCCTGCGCCAGGACGCCTGCACCGACTGGCAAGGCAATCTGACGCACGCCTTCGGCACGTACGGCGAAAAGACGCATGTGCCGTCGCTGTGGCTGTACGGCGACAACGACTCGATCTGGCCGTCCACACTCGTTTCGCAGATGTACACCGCGTACACCGACAACGCGCAGGGCAAGGGCGCGACCGCGAAAATGGTCGATTTCGGCTCGTACAAGAATGACGCGCACCGTCTGGTCGGTGATCGCGACGGCGTGCAAGTCTGGTGGCCGTCCGTCGAAGCATTTCTTGCGCGCGTCGGCATGCCGACGGGTGTCCAGTACCGCGTCGCCGAGCCGACGCAGCCGAAGGCGACGCATTTCGCGTCGATCGATGCCGTCGACTCCGTGCCCTTCGTCGACGAAGCTGGCCGCGCCGGCTACCGCAACTTCCTGCATCAGTATCCGAGCCGCGCGTTCGCAGTATCCGATTCGGGCGCATGGTCGTGGGCGGAAGGCGGCGACGATCCGATGTCAGTGGCCGTCGCAAATTGCCAGAAGCAGAGCGCGGACCCGTGCCACCTCTACGCTGTCAACGACGCCGTCGTATGGAAAGACGGCGCCACTCAAACGGCCGACGCCGACTCCCCTTCGAAGAACGACAGCAAGCCCGCGCTGGCTAGCCGCTGATTCTCTCGCCGCCCGTTGCGTGTAGCGCGACGGGCAAAACTTCCTGATTTACGCCGCTTTTCGAGCACGCACCGCTACTTCGTCCGGTGCGCTCGCACATCCGACCGTACCTGACCTCCGTTCGCGCATGAACTGCTTGAAGCAGTTCATTGCCGCTTTGTGCCCGGCCGTCGAAACGAGCGCGTGATCAGGCTTTTCGACCGATCGTCACGCTGGCGCGCGCGATCTTTGTCAGCCCGCCCTGCACGGGTCGCCAGATAGCACGCGAGCTTATCGAGCCCCGCATCCATCGCGCCGTAGACGCGCGCGCCCTGCACCTCCCTTGCGCCCTTGCCTGCATTCTTCGCTTGCCTGCGTCCGCACGCCCAGTACGCACTCGACCGAACGGCTAACGCAGCCGCCGCCGCACGCGCTCCCCGATACAGCCCTGAAAACACCGACACACGACCAGAATTTTTTCACAGGGGGCCCCTGACTTTGCCGTCGTCATCTACGGCCATCTGCCGTCTTTGAAAACGAACGGGCGCGAGCTGTCGCGAACGCCCAGAAATCGCACGCAGGCCCTTGAAAACACGGCGTTTTCAGGTAGTGCATCGCAGCGGAGTTCGCGCTAATCTCACCTCCGCTGTCGCAAAAAAGCGTGCTGCGGAGGCACTGCGAGCCTTTGCAGCACATCGTCGCGGCAGCCAATCCGACGCCACGGAAAACGCCCGCAGTCGCCGTCACCGACGCGCTGCCAATCACGCTTCCCGTCGCCGGATTCCAGGTGGACGTCAACCGTCCCGATTCGCCAGCAGCATTTGCATGACCGACCCGCTAGACGCGCCGCGCCCCCAACGCCGCGCTCTGCCCGGTTCATGCCCGGAGCAGTTTTGAATACACAGGCAAACGAAGACTGGATCGCCCGCAGCCTGCGCGCTGTGTGGCATCCCTGTACACAGATGAAGCATCACGAGCGCTTTCCGCTCGTGCCCGTATCGCGCGGCGCCGGCGCGTGGCTTTACGATCGCGCCGGACACCGTTATCTCGACGCGATCAGTTCGTGGTGGGTGAACCTGTTCGGCCACGCGAATCCGCGCATCAACGCGGCGCTGAAAGATCAGCTCGACACGCTGGAGCACGCGATGCTCGCCGGCTGCACACACGAGCCCGCAATCGAACTCGCCGAGCGTCTGAGCGCGCTCACGCAGAACACGCTCGGTCACGCGTTCTTCGCGTCGGACGGTGCGTCGGCCGTCGAAATCGCGCTGAAGATGAGCTTCCATTCGTGGCGCAATCGCGGCTACGACTACAAGCGCGAGTTCGTCTGCGTCGCGAACAGCTACCACGGCGAGACGATCGGCGCGCTCGGCGTCACCGACGTCGCGCTTTTCAAGGACGCCTACGATCCGCTGATCCGCAACGCGCATGTCGTCGCGTCGCCCGACGCGCGTTTTGCGCGTGAAGGCGAAACGGCCGCCGACGTCGCGCAGCGCGCGCTCGCCGATGTGCGCTCGTTGTTCGAATCGCGCGCCGACAACATCGCCGCGCTGATCGTCGAGCCGCTCGTGCAATGCGCGGCGGGCATGGCGATGCACGACGCGTCGTATATCGCAGGCTTACGCGCGCTGTGCGACCGCTATGGCGTCCATCTGATCGCGGACGAGATCGCCGTCGGCTGCGGACGTACGGGCACGTTCTTCGCATGCGAACAGGCCGGCGTGTGGCCGGACTTCCTGTGTCTGTCGAAGGGCATCAGCGGCGGCTATCTGCCTTTGTCCATCGTGCTGTCGCGTGATGAAATCTTCGCCGCCTTCTACGACGACGACACCACGCGCGGTTTTCTGCATTCGCATTCGTACACGGGCAATCCGCTCGCCTGCCGCGCGGCGCTCGGTACGCTCGACCTGTTCGCGAGCGACAACGTGCTTGCTGCGAACGAAAAGAAATCGGCGGCACTGCGCGCCGCGCTCGAACCGCTCGCGCAACACGCGCAGGTGCGAAATCTGCGCCAGCGCGGCACGATCATCGCGTTCGATGCCGTCGTCGACGATGCCAATGCCGCGAAGACCTTCTCGCGCCGCTTCTTCGAAAACGCGTTGCAGCGCGAACTGCTGCTGCGCCCGATCGGCACGACCGTGTATCTGATGCCGCCGTACATTCTCGACGACGAAGAAATCGCGCTGCTCGCCGAACGCACACGCGCGACCTTCGATGCGACATTGACGGAGGCGCGCTGATGCAGTTGCTTGAAACACTCGAACAAGGATTGCAGGACATCGACGCACGCGGCCTGCGCCGCCGTCGCCGCACCGTCGACTCGCCGTGCTCCGCGCACATGACCGTCGACGGCCGCAACATCATCGGCTTTGCGAGCAACGACTATCTTGGCCTCGCCGCACACCCGCTGCTCGTCGCGGCGATCGCGGAAGGCGCGCGCCGCTATGGCGCGGGCAGCGGCGGCTCGCATCTGCTCGGTGGCCATTCGCGCGCGCACGCGCAACTCGAAGACGACCTCGCTGAATTCGCGGGCGGCTTCGTCGACAATCCGCGCGCGCTGTATTTCAGCACCGGCTATATGGCCAATCTCGCGACGCTCACGGCGCTCGCGGGCCGTGGCACGACGCTGTTTTCCGATGCGCTCAATCACGCATCGCTGATCGACGGCGCGCGGCTTTCGCGTGCCGACATTCAGATCTATCCGCACGCGGATGCCGAAGCGTTGAGCGCGATGCTCGAAGCGTCGGAGGCTGCCGTGAAGCTGATCGTCACCGATACCGTCTTCAGCATGGACGGCGATATCGCGCCGCTCGCGCGTCTCGTCGAACTCGCGGAGAAACACGGCGCATGGCTCGTCGTCGACGATGCGCACGGCTTCGGCGTGCTGGGCCCGCAAGGTCGCGGCGCGATTGCAGAGGCCGCGTTGCGCTCGCCGCATCTGATTTCCATCGGCACGCTCGGCAAGGCGGCGGGCGTGTCGGGCGCGTTCGTCGTCGCGCACGAGACGGTGATCGAATGGCTGGTGCAGCGCGCGCGTCCGTATATCTTCACGACGGCGTCGGTGCCGTCGGCGGCGCATGCTGTGTCCGCGAGCCTGCGCATCATCGGCGGCGACGAGGGTGAGCACCGGCGTACGCATCTGCGCGCGCTGATCGGCCGCACGCGCGACATGATGAAGCGCACGCCGTGGCTGCCTGTCGATTCGCACACTGCCGTGCAGCCGCTCATCATCGGCGCGAACGACGCGACGCTCGACATCGCCGCCAAGCTTGATCGCGCGAATCTGTGGGTGCCCGCGATCCGTCCGCCGACCGTGCCCGAAGGCACGTCGCGTCTGCGCATCTCTCTGTCGGCCGCGCATTCGCACAACGATCTCGACCTGCTCGAAAGCGCGCTGATGAAAACGGCGGAGGCAGCAGCATGACCAACGCACTGTCCCTCTTCGTCACGGGCACCGATACGGAAATCGGCAAAACCTTGGTTTCGGCAGCGCTGCTGCGCGGCTTTGCGCGCGAAGGACTGCGCGCGGCCGCGATGAAGCCGATCGCGGCGGGCGCGTCGCTGGTGGATGGCGTGCTGCACAACGAAGACGCCGATCAGCTCGACGCGGCCGCCAATGTGCTGCTGCCGCCTGAGATTCGCACACCGTTCATGCTCAGGGAACCGGCAGCGCCGCATATCGCCGCCGCGCTCGAAAACGTGATGCTCGACATGACGCGCGTCGTCGACGCGCATGACGCGGCGCTGCAAATGGCCGATGTCGTCGTGGTGGAAGGCGTCGGTGGCTTTCGCGTGCCGCTCACCGACGCGCACGACACCGCCGATCTCGCGTTCGCCTTGAATCTGCCTGTGGTGCTGGTCGTCGGCATGCGGCTGGGCTGCATCAGCCATGCACTACTGACAGCGGAAGCGATCGCCGCGCGCGGCCTGCCGATTGCCGGCTGGGTAGCGAACCGCGTCGACCCGGAAATGCTGTTCCCCGACGAAAACATTGCGGCGCTACGCGACCGGCTCGACCGGCAGTACGGCGCGCCGTTGCTCGGCATCGTGCCGCATCTGAGCCCCGCGTCGGCGGATATCGCCGCGACGCATCTCGACACCAACCGGCTGCTGCAGACGCTGCGTGCCGCGCAGCGCTAGCCGCTGAAAGCCTTCAAAAAATCAAATCATCGAGGATCGATCCCATGAGCCATATCACTACTGCTGCACTACCCGTCACGCCTTCGCAAGCCGCCGCCGCTGCCGATGCCGCCGCCGCGCGCTGGCGCGTCGCCGACGTCGTCGCGCTGTACGATCTGCCGTTCAACGACCTGCTGTTCCGCGCGCAACAGGTGCATCGCGAGCATTTCGATGCGAACACCGTGCAACTGTCCACACTGCTGTCGATCAAGACGGGCGGCTGCGAGGAAGACTGCGCGTACTGTCCGCAATCGGTGCATCACGACACGGGGCTGAAGGCCGAAAAGCTGATGGAAGTCGAAGACGTGCTGGCCGCCGCGCAAGTGGCGAAACAAAACGGCGCGACGCGTTTCTGCATGGGCGCCGCATGGCGCAATCCGAAGGACCGCCATCTCGAACCGATCAAGGACATGATTCGCGGCGTGAAGGCGATGGGCCTCGAAACCTGCGTGACGCTCGGCATGCTCGAAACGCATCAGGCGCAAAGTCTGCGCGACGCGGGTCTCGACTACTACAACCATAACCTCGACACGTCGCCGGAGTTCTACGGCCAGATCATTTCGACGCGCACGTATCAGGACCGGCTCGAAACGCTCGAACGCGTCCGCGACGCGGGCATCAACGTCTGCTGCGGCGGCATCGTCGGCATGGGCGAGTCGCGCCGCGAACGCGCGGGCCTGATCGCGCAACTCGCGAACATGGAGCCGTATCCGGAATCGGTGCCCATCAACAATCTGGTGCAGGTCGAAGGCACGCCGCTGACGGGCACGGAAGCGCTCGACCCGTTCGAGTTCGTGCGCTCGATCGCCGTCGCGCGCATCACGATGCCGCGCGCGATGGTGCGACTGTCGGCCGGCCGCGAACAGATGAACGAAGCGTTGCAGGCGATGTGCTTCCTCGCAGGCGCGAATTCGATCTTCTACGGCGACCAGTTGCTGACCACGAGCAATCCGCAGGCGGAAGCCGATCGCAAGCTGCTCGAGCGGCTCGGGATTCGCGCGGAGGCGGCGCAGCAGATGCCGCTCGAGCGCAGCGGCTGTGAGCACGGATGTGACGGGCATTGATGTTTTTTGCCGCGATGGGTCTGCGTTGATCGACGCGGGCTGAACGTGAAAGGCTGCTTTGATTTGTTTTCTTTCGAAGCGGCCTTTCTTATGGTTAATCGAGGATTTGGGACGTTAGAGTTTTGTCCTGCGCGGACGCTGTTGGGTTTGCTTGTGGTTGCGCTGGCATCCGCGTAACGGTGTTTGCCGTTCACACGTCGCCCCTGTGCGGGGCGACGCTTGAAGCACGAAGGCAAAGCGCGGATGCCAGCGCAAACACAAGCAAACCAAACCAGCCGCGCAGCACTTACTTCCTGTCTACGATGATCTGATCGAACGTACCGCCGTCGGCGAAGTGGGTTTGCTGCGCCTTCTGCCAGCTACCGAACACCTGCTCGACGGTGAACGTCTTCAGCGGCTTGAACTCGCTCGCGTGCTTCGCGAGCACGGCGGGATCGCGCGGACGCAAGTGATGCTGCGCGATGATCTCCTGCGCGGGCGCCGTGTACAGATAGTCGAGATACGCCTGCGCTTCCTTGCGCGTGCCGCGCTTGTCGACGACCTTGTCGACGATCGCGACGGGCGGCTCGGCGAGAATGCTCATCGACGGATATACAGCCTCGAAGCTGCCTGCACCCACACCCGTGTCGATCAGCGACACTTCATTTTCGAACGTCACCAGCACGTCGCCGATGTCGCGCTGCGTGAACGTCGTCGTCGCGCCGCGCCCACCCGTATCGAGCACGGGAACGTTGCGGAAGATCGCCTTTTCGAAGTCGAGCGCCTGCGCATCCGTTGCGCCGTTCTGCTTCTTGTATCCCCACGCGGCCAGATACGTATAGCGGCCATTGCCCGCCGTCTTCGGATTCGGGATCACGACCTGCACGCCGGGCTTCGCCAGATCGTCCCAGTCCTTGATGTGCTTCGGATTGCCCTTGCGCACGAGGAACACCATCGTCGTCGTATACGGCGCGCTGTTGTCCGGCAGGCGCGCACGCCAGTTCGCGGGTACGAGCTGGCCACGCTCGGCGAGCAGGTCGATGTCATTCGGCTGGTTCATCGTCACGACGTCGGCCTGCAACCCTTGCAACACCGACAGCGCCTGCGCGCTCGATGCGCCGTGCGACTGTTTGACCGATACCGTCTCGCCGCTCTTCTGCTTGTACGCCGCGATGAATCCCGGATTGATGTCCTTGTAAAGCTCGCGCGTGACGTCGTACGACACGTTGAGCAGCGATGCATCCGCATGCGCGCTCTGCGCTGTGCCGAGCGACAGCGCCAACGTCATGAAGCCAGCCGCGAGCCTGCGCGGTTGATCCCCTCTGCCTGCCATCTTTTCCCCGCTTGCTAATGATGAAGCATGTCGCCGCGACGCTGCGGCTTGAGCAGCGATTCTAGCGGATCGATTCGCGCGACTCCTGAGAACGCATGGATTAATTCCTACGTCGTCCGGCCAGGTTTCTCGACATGGTAGTCACGCATACGATTGGTTCGTAACGGTGCTCGCGAATCGCGGATCGTCGCGTTGCAGCGCAATTTAACGTTGTTCGTCCGTTGGGTTTCTGATCATCCAGAACCCTGCTTAAGAAAGATTTTGCTTAGGATTGTACGAATGGAAACGCTAGCAACACCCCTTGTGAAGCGGCGCTTTCATACGCTTCGACTGATTCACGGTGGTCTCAATATGGAGGCACGCATGACCCGGGCTGAAACCACAATCGAACATATTCTCCAGGACCTCGAAGACCTCAAACGTGAAGTGCGTGAGTTGAGGACCTACGTCGACCAGCGCTTCAGCGCGCTGGAAAGTGCCATGCGCACCGAATTCCGCCTGCTGTGGGCGGCGAACTTCGCGCTCGCCGGCCTGCTGGCGAAAGGCTTCCACTGGATCTGACGCATATGGCGTTGCGTAGCCGCAGCGTCTAGCTGAATGCCTGCGTGGCGAGCGCCTCGCCCTCGTCGTGAAACCGTAGCGGCGCGGCGCAATGCGCGAGCGTGTCCACGAAGTATTTCGCGCGCGGCCAGGGTCCAAAGCCCGCGGCGGTATTGACGTGACCTGCGTCGCCCAGATTGACGAACGCGCTGCCCAGATGCCTTGCCAGCTCGCGCGCGTCGGCAAGCGCCATCCACGGGTCGGTCTCGCTGCCGATCAAAATGGAAGGTACGCCAAGACGGCGTGCGTCGAAAGCACCCGCAAACTTGAACTTCTTCGGGCTGGCAGGCGCGACGAATAGCACGCCCGCTATATCGGCAACTGGCACGCCCTGTTGCAACGCATGTGCGGCGACCAGGCATCCGAAGCTGTGCGCGGCGAGCACGAACGGCCCGCGCTCCTTCGCCAGCACGTCGCGTACGGCTTGCGCCCATCGTGCGAGATCAGGCGCATCCCAATCCGCCTGTTCGACTCGCAAGGCGCGCGGGAATTGACGCTCCAGCCAGGTTTGCCAGTGTGCCCCTTCGCTGCCGTGCAAGCCCGGCACGGTCACGAGCCGTGGCGGCCAGATCGATCGGGTGCACGAAAACATGATTCTTTCCTCGTAGCGGGAATCTGGAAATCATTGTCGCGTGGGCGGCGCATGGCTTGAACCAATTTTTCGTGCTTTGCATATCGCCGTGCCGCTGCGCATGCTGGCTCGCGCCTGCATCGTGCGCCTCGCGTCCGCGGGAATGCGCGCGAAGGTCGGCGAAAAAGTAGAATGAAGCCTATCCATAAAAGCACCCCGCTTCTGGCGACAGCAACGCTCAACCGGCCACGCATGAAAGTCCTTTTCTATACACCGCAATCCGAGGCCGACGTCTGGCTGCGCGACCTGTCGCGCGCACTGCCAGGCGTCGACCTGCGCGAATGGCAACCGGGCGACAACGCCCCCGCCGATGTCGCCGTCGTCTGGAAGCCGCCACGCGAGATGTTCGCCGGCCGCGACGACTTGCGCGCGATCTTCAACCTGGGCGCAGGCGTCGACGCGATCCTGAAGCTGGAGCGCGAGCATCCCGGCACGCTGCCGCGCAACGCGCAGCTCGTGCGGCTCGAAGACACAGGAATGGCGCAGCAGATGGCCGAGTACGTGATGCACGCGGTGCTGCGCTACCTGCGACGCTTCGACGAATACGACCGGCTGCAGGCAGAACAGCGCTGGCATGTGCTCGAACCGCACACGCGCGAAACGTTCACGGTCGGCGTGCTCGGTCTGGGCGTGCTCGGCTCGCATGTAGCGACGACGCTCGCCGCGGCAGGCTTCCCGGTGCGCGGCTTTAGCCGAAGCGCGCGAGAGATCGAAGGCGTTGCGACCTTTGCGGGCGAAGCGCAGTTCGATGCGTTCCTCGATGGCGTCAAAGTGCTCGTCAACCTGCTGCCGCACACGCCCGACACGCACGGCGTGCTGAACCAGCGCAACCTGTCGAAGCTCGCGCGCGGTGCGTACCTCGTCAATATCGCGCGCGGCGCGCATCTCGTCGAACAGGATTTGCTCGTTGCATTGGAGCAAGGCCAGATTGCCGCAGCCACGCTCGATGTATTCGTGGAGGAGCCGTTGCCGTCGCAGCATCCGTTCTGGAAGCACCCGCGCATCTCGATCACGCCGCATATCTCGGCGTTGACGCTGCGCGAAGAAAGCCTCGCGCAGATCGCGCAGAAGATCGGCGCGTTGATGCGTGGCGAGCCGATCGGGGGAATCGTCGATATCGGACGCGGCTATTGAGCGCGTCGGCGGCACAATAATCTCGCGGCAGCGGGTTACTCGCAGGGACGGGAGCAAGCGTCACAGCGCCGGCTACCGTCGACACAGGAGACAAACATGGCCATGCCACAAGCAGTAAAAATCGTCGAAGTCGGTCCGCGCGACGGGCTGCAGAACGAGAAGGAATTCGTACCCACCGAAGTCAAGATCGAGTTGATCAATCGCCTGTCGGCGGCCGGGTTCAGGAATGTGGAAGCGGCTTCGTTCGTGTCGCCCAAGTGGGTGCCGCAGATGGCCGACGGCGCCGACGTGATGGCGGGCATCGAGCGCCGCGCGGGCACGATCTACTCGGTGCTGACGCCGAACCTGCGCGGCCTCGAAGGCGCTGTCGCCGCTCAGGCGGACGAGATCGTGATCTTCGGCGCGGCCAGCGAAGCGTTCTCGCAAAAGAACATCAACTGCAGCATTGCGGAAAGCATCGAGCGCTTCGTGCCTGTCGTGCAGGCTGCGAAAGACAAAGGCCTCCGCATACGCGGCAGCGTGTCGTGTTCGCTGGGGTGTCCGTATCAGGGCGACGTGCCCGTCGCGTCGGTCGTCGATGTCGTTGAGCGTTTCGCCGCGCTCGGTTGCGACGAGATCGATATCGCCGACACGATCGGCGTCGGCACACCGAAGCGCACGCGCGAAGTGTTCGCCGCCGTCACGCAGGTGTTTCCGCGCGAGCGCCTGTCGGGGCATTTCCACGATACTTACGGCCAGGCGCTCGCGAATATCTACGCCGCGCTGCAGGAAGGCATCGAGATTTTTCATGCGTCGGTCGCAGGGCTCGGCGGCTGTCCATACGCGAAAGGCGCGACGGGCAACGTCGCCACGGAAGACGTGCTGTATCTGATGAACGGACTCGGCATCGAGACGGGCATCGACCTCGCGCAAGTCGTCGAGATCGGCGATTTCATTTCGACGTCGATCGGCAAGCCGAACGTGTCGCGCGCGGGCAAAGCGCTGCTGGCGAAGGCGCGCAGCGAAAAGTCCACCTGCGTATGACCCATCACAGGAACACAACACATGTCGGAAAACGCAACGGTACAAACACCTCACACGCCCGATCTGGATTCGCTGCCCGAGTCGGCCCGCCGCGTCGCGCTTTTGCTGCGCGAGCGCGGCCACTCCGGACAGATCGTGATGCTGCCGGAAACGGGCAAGACCTCGGCGGAAGCGGCGGCGGGTCTCGGCTGCTCGATCGCTCAGATCGCCAAGTCGATCCTGTTTCGCCGCCGCGAAGACGATGCGCCCGTGCTGATCATCGCGAGCGGCGCGAATCGCGTCGATGAAAAGAAGGTGGCGGCGCAGGTCGGTGCGATTGCGCGCGCGGACGCGAAGTTCGTGCGCGAGAAAACGGGTTATGCGATCGGCGGCGTGTGTCCGATCGGTCACGCAATGACGCCCGTCACGCTGATCGACGCCGATCTCTTCACGCTCGACAGCCTGTGGGCAGCCGCCGGTCATCCGCATGCGGTGTTCAATCTGACGCCGCGGGAACTGGCCACGCTGACGGACGCGCCCGTCGTCGACGTGGCGTTGCGCGAGACGGCATGACAGCCGATACCGCTCGCGCTCAGGACACGGCGCAAACCATCGCGCCCGTTCCTTCGCCATGCATCAACGTGTGCCGGATGAATCGGTCCACGGGCCTGTGCGAAGGTTGCCTGCGCACGATCGACGAAATCGCGAACTGGTCTTCGTTCGATGACGCGGCTAAGCGCGCGGTGTGGGATGAAATCGACAGGCGCCACGTCGACTTCATGGCGGAGCAGTCACCAAAACGCGAGGCGAAGACATGAACACGCCGCCGCGCGTCGTCACGGTCGGCGAGACATTCAGCGCGACGCTGAGCCTTGTTGCGGAATCGATCAAATCGTTCGCCACGCTCGTGAACGACCTCAATCCGCTCCATCACGATGACGCGTACGCGGCGCAAAGCCGCTTCGGCGGCCTGATCGCCTCCGGCACGCAGCCGACCGCGCACTTCATGGCGCTGCTCGCCACGCACTTCTCGACCTACGCGCAGCCGCTCGGGCTCGAGTTCGACATCAAGCTGAAGAAAGCCGCGCACAACGGCGATACGCTGACGATGACCTGGCGCGTCGTCGGCGCATTCTGGAAAGCGAGCCTCAACGGCGATCTGACGCAGCTCGAAGGCAGCGTCGTGAACCAGCGCAGCGAAACAGTTGTGATCGGCAAGTCGACGATACTCGTGATGCCGAAGCCCGCCGCACAGGAAGGCGACGCATGATCGCGCTGCCGCCGTCGATACGCGTGTTCGAACGCGGCTGGCTGTCGTCGAACAATGTGCTGCTCGTCGACGATGCAAGCGCGGCCCTCGTCGATACCGGCTACGCGTCGCACGCGGCGCAAACAGCGGTGCTTGTCAGACATGCGCTCGGCACGCGGCCGCTCGACCTGATTGTCAACACGCATCTGCATTCGGATCACTGCGGCGGCAACGCGCAATTGCAGGCAACGTGGCCGTGCCGGACGCTGATTCCATCGACGGAAGCGGATGCGGTGCGCGAATGGGATGAGTCGCGTCTGACGTTTCGCGCAACGGGTCAATTCTGCGAACGTTTCGCATTTTCGGACACGATCGAACCGGGCATGCACCTGACGCTCGGCGCGCTCGACTGGGATGTGCTCGGCGCGCCGGGCCACGACCCGCATTCGCTGATGCTGTATTGCGCCGAGCAAAAGCTGCTGATCAGCGCCGACGCACTGTGGGAAAACGGCTTCGGTGTGATCTTTCCGGAACTTGAAGGCGAAAGCGGTTTCGCAGAGCAACAGGCCGTGCTCGAACTGATCGGCACGCTGGATGTAAAGACCGTAATCCCCGGCCACGGCGCACCGTTTTCCGACGTGCATGCGGCACTCGATCGCGCGTTGTCGCGCGTCGCGTGGTTACGCGCCGATCCGGCACGCAACGCGAAAAACGCGCTGAAGGTGTTGATCGTGTTCAAGCTGCTCGACGCACGCACGCTATCTTTCGAAGCCTTGCTGCATATGCTCGACGACGCGAGCGTGATGCGGGCCGCGGCATCGATGCTGAAGCCGCGCAGTGCATGGCCCGCGCTGCTGCGTGAACTGATAGAAGGATTGGTGGCGGAGAATGGGCCGCTGCGATTCGACGGCGATCAGATCACTGCGCGCGCCGGTTGATTCGCGAGCCGGAGCCGCGTGCACGGCCGTATAAAAAGAAAGCCGCTCGGCTTTCGGTTCGAGCGGCGTAATTACTGTTGACGTGATCAGCGTCGAAGAAATAATACCCGCGCGTAGCTTTCGAACGCATCGGTGATTTCCCTACAGATTCGTTAACGCCGGCCTGACACGTTATTCGGATTCCGTACTATCGGTATGAAGTACCGTTATATGGAGTAGCGGCGCGTCGGCACGATGCGCCAGCCGAGATTCACGCCGGCCGCCGCAAGCAGGATCAACACCGCGCCAAGCACCTGAATCCACGCGAGCTTCTGTCCGAACGCGATCCGGTCGACGACGATCGCCACCACTGGGTAGATGAAAGACAGCGCGCCCGTCATCGCCGTCGGCAGCTTCTGGATGGCGCCGTACAACAGCACATACATGATCCCCGTGTTCACGATGCCGAGCGTGACGAGCTGCAACCAGTGCACGCCCGTCGAAGGCAACGCGTCGTACCGCACGAACGGTGCGAGCATGACGACGCCTGTCGTCACCGTGATCAGCGCGATAAGGTGCGGCGGCGTGTTCTTCAAGTGCTTTGTGATGATCGACGAAACCGCGTACAGGAAGGCCGCGCCGACGGCAAACGCGACGCCTTGCCGATATTGTCCCGGCACCGCGAGCACAGCCGGCTCGACTTTCACAACGAACACGAGTCCGACGAACGCGATCAGCAACCAGGCGACCGTCGATACCGTCACGCGCTCGCGGAACACCAGCGCGCCAAGTGCGACGAGCATGAAAGGCTGCGTGCTGTAGACGGTGGTCGCCATCGAGATCGACGCGCGCGAGTAAGCGGCGAACAGCAACACCCAGTTCATGACGATGGCCGCGCTGCTGAGCGTGGCGAGCGCGATCATCTTCCACGAAAACAGCTTGCGTTTGAGCAGTCCTAGTACGGCGCAGATCAGCAGCAGCGTCGCGCCGCCGAACAGGCATCGGAAGAACGCGACATTCAGCGCCGATTGCTGCGACGAAACGACGAGCCAGCCAATCGTCCCCGACATCAGCATCGCGAGCGTCATCTCGAACGCGCCGCGCCGCACTTCGTTGTTTGCTGCCATCTGAAAGTCTCCAGAAGAATCACACCTTGCGATCAGTGTAATTAATCCGAAGTGGCCGATACATATCTAAAATCAGGTAATCGAGCGAATCAACCTTAAATGCGAAGGCCCAAATGACAAAGCGCCTTAATCCCGACACCAGGCAAGCTCCCGCACCCGCGACGCTCGACGACACCGATCGCATGCTGCTCGCGAGCCTAGCCGACGACGCGCGCCAGCCCGTCAGCGAACTCGCGCGCAGCATCGGCCTGTCGGCGCCCGCGACGGCGGACCGCTTGCGGCGCCTCGATGCGCAAGGCGTGATCGAGCGCTTCACGGTGCAGATCGATCCGCGCGCGCTCGGCTACACGCTGCAGGCGATCGTGCGCGTGAAGCCGCTGCCCGGTCAGCTGCATCTGGTGGAGGACGTGATTCGCCGCATTCCGGAGTTCGTCGAATGCGACAAGGTGACGGGCGACGATTGCTTCATCTGCCGCCTGTATCTGCGCTCGATCGATCAGCTCGACGAGATTCTGTCGAAAGTGACCGAGCGTGCGGAAACGAGTACCGCGGTTGTCAAGTCGACGCCGGTGCCGAGGCGCTTGCCGCCGCTCGCTTGAAGTTAGCGAGCGGCTCGAAAGCATTGAAGAATCAAGGCTCGACGGCTTCGAAGAAAGACAGCATCTCCGCAACGAGTTCGGCGGGCGCTTCCTCGGGAATGTAGTGGCCACAAGGCAGCGAACGGCCGCTGACGTCGCGCGCAACCTTGCGCCACTCCGCGATCGGCTCGAAGCATTTCTCGATCACGCCTTCCGCGCCCCACAGCACGCGCAGCGGACAGGCAATCTTGTGTCCGCGTTCGATATCGGCGCGATCGTGCTCGAGATCGATCGTCGCGGAGGCGCGGTAGTCCTCGCACATCGCATGCACGGCGCCCGGCTGCCGCAAGGCCTTGCGATACTCGGCGAGCACCTCGGGCGCGAACGGCGCGAGGCCCGCGTGACGGCTGCCCATCACGCGATCGACGTAGACATCGGGATTGCCTTCGATCAGCGTCTCGGGCAGCGGCGCCGGCTGGATCAGCAAGAACCAGTGGAAGTAGAGCGTCGCGAACGTGCGGTCGGTGGCTTCGTACATCGCGAGCGTCGGCGCGATGTCGAGCAGCATCAGCCGTTCGACGGCATCGGGGAAGTCGAGCGCCATCCGATGCGCAACCCGCGCGCCGCGATCATGCGCGCACACGAGAAAACGCTCGTAGCCGAAGTGGCGCATCACTGCGACCTGGTCGGCGGCCATCGCGCGCTTTGAATACGGCGCATGCGTCTCGTCGCTCGGCGGTTTCGCCGACGCACCGTAGCCCCGCAGGTCGGTCGCGATCACCGTGAAATGCTCGGCGAGTTGCGCCGCGCATCGGTGCCAGATCAGATGGCTCTGCGGATGACCGTGCAGCAGCAGCAAAGGCGGCCCTGCTCCGCCCTTGACTCCATGAATATCGACGTCGCCGGCCGTGACCCGAAAGGGTGTGAAGTCCGCGAAGGGCATGTCGGATCTCGTTGTCGTTGTAAGTCTGGGCATTGTAGAAGGCGGGTGTGTCGCGACGAGTGGGATAGCCCACGCTTTCGTAGAACCTGAACTCTCCTTCAAACGACACCGAACGAGCAACGAAGCCCAGACTCGCCTATAATCGAACGACCGTTCTTAAATTTGACGCTCGACGGCTGTTTGAAGCGAAACGCGGACGGCAGCCGCTACACTCATATCGCCGGGCATCGGATGCACCGGCAGTCGATCTGGAGACTCGCACCATGGCCTTGCCCGCCGTCCTGCAGAACCTTGCTCTGCCCGTCGTCGCCTCGCCGATGTTCATCGTCAGCTACCCTGAGCTCGTGCTTGCGCAATGCAAGGCGGGGATCGTCGGTTCGTTTCCCGCGCTCAACGCGCGCCCGGCCGAACTGCTCGATGAATGGCTGACGCAGATTCAGGCTTCGCTCGCCGAACACAAGGCGGCGAATCCGGACGCTGTCATCGGGCCGATTGCAGTAAACCAGATCGTGCACCAGTCGAATGCGCGGCTCGAACACGACATCCGCGTGTGCGTCGAGCACAAGGTGCCGATTTTCATCACGAGCCTGCGCGCGCCCGCGAAGGAGATCGTCGATGCCGTGCACAGCTACGGCGGCATCGTGCTGCACGACGTGATCAATCTGCGTCACGCGCAGAAGGCGCTGGATGCGGGCGTCGACGGTCTGATTCTCGTCGCGGCGGGCGCGGGCGGTCACGCGGGCACGACGTCGCCGTTCGCGCTGGTCGGCGAAGTGCGGCGCATGTTCGACGGCCCGATCGTGCTGTCCGGTTCGATTGCGAACGGCGGCTCGATTCTCGCCGCACAGGCGATGGGCGCCGACCTCGCGTACATGGGCACGCGCTTCATCGCGACAAAGGAAGCGCATGCCGTCGAAGGCTACAAGCAGGCGATCATCAACGCGAATGCCGCCGACATCGTCTACACGAACCTCTTCACGGGTGTGCACGGCAACTACATCCGCGAAAGCATCCAGAATGCGGGACTCGATCCCGATGCGCTGCCCGAGTCGGATAAGACGGCAATGAACTTCGGCGGCGACAAGGCGAAGGCGTGGAAAGACATCTGGGGCGCCGGCCAGGGCGTGGGTCTGATGCACGATGTGCCGAGCGTCGGTGAGCTTGTTGCGCGTCTGAAGGACGAATACCAGACGGCAAAGACGCGGCTCGGGATTGGTCGCTGAATCGTAGGCAGTGAAGACATGAAAAGGCCGCAGACGCGGCCTTTTCGCCTCAACGCGGCGTCACATGTTGCGCCGGTACTGGCCGCCCACTTCGAACAGCGCATGCGTGATCTGTCCCAGCGAACAGACGCGCACTGCCTCCATCAGCACGGCAAAGACATTTTCATCGTCGATGACGGCCTGCTTCAGGCGTTCCAGCATCGCCGGCGCTTCGCTTTCACGCGATGACTGGAACGCGCGCAGGCGCTTCAGTTGCCCCTGCTTTTCATCTTCCGTCGAGCGCGCGAGCGCAATCGGCGGCGGCGCATCGTGCGCATGCGCGCCGAGAAACGTATTCACGCCAACGATCGGATACGAGCCGTCATGCTTGCGATGCTCGTACAGCATCGATTCGTCCTGAATGCGGCCGCGCTGATAACCCGTTTCCATTGCGCCGAGCACGCCGCCGCGCTCGGTGAGCCGGTCGAACTCCGCGAGCACGGCCGCTTCGACGAGATCCGTCAGTTCGTCGATGATGAAGCTGCCCTGGTTCGGATTCTGGTTCTTCGCGAGCCCCCATTCGCGATTGATGATCAGCTGGATCGCGACCGCGCGGCGCACGGAATCTTCCGTCGGCGTGGTGATCGCTTCGTCGAACGCATTCGTGTGCAGCGAATTGCAGTTGTCGTAGATCGCGATCAGCGCCTGCAACGTCGTGCGGATATCGTTGAAGTCGATTTCCTGCGCGTGCAGGCTGCGGCCCGATGTCTGCACGTGATACTTCAGCTTCTGGCTGCGCTCGTTCGCGCCATAGCGATCGCGCATCGCGATGGCCCAGATACGCCGTGCGACACGGCCGAGCACCGTATATTCCGGGTCCATCCCGTTCGAGAAGAAGAACGACAGGTTCGGCGCGAAATCGTCGATATCCATGCCGCGCGCGAGATACGCTTCCACATAGGTGAAGCCGTTGGCGAGCGTGTACGCCAGTTGCGAGATCGGGTTCGCGCCCGCCTCGGCAATGTGATAGCCGGAGATCGATACCGAATAGAAATTGCGCACGCCGTGCTCGACGAAGTACGCCTGAATGTCGCCCATCACCTTCAGGCTGAATTCCGTCGAGAAGATGCACGTGTTCTGCCCTTGATCTTCCTTCAGGATGTCGGCCTGCACCGTGCCGCGCACGTTTTCCAACGCGAAGCGACGCGCAGTATCGAACTCGTCCTGCGAAGGTTCGCGGTTTTCCTGCTGCGCCTTCGCGTGCGCAAGCGCCATCTGCTGGTCGATTGCGACATTGAAGAACATCGCGAGAATCGTCGGCGCGGGTCCGTTGATCGTCATCGACACCGATGTTTCGGGCGCGCACAGATCGAAGCCATCGTAGAGCGCCGTCATATCGTCGAGCGTCGCCACGGATACGCCCGAATTGCCTACCTTGCCGTAGATATCGGGTCTTTCGTGCGGCTCCTCGCCGTAGAGCGTGACGGAATCGAACGCCGTCGACAGGCGCTTGGCGGGCATCCCTTCGGACAGCAGCTTGAAACGCCGGTTGGTGCGGAACGGGTCGCCCTCGCCCGCGAACATGCGTGTCGGGTCTTCGTTCTCGCGGCGGAACGGAAACACGCCCGCCGTGAACGGGAAATAGCCTGGCAGATTGTCGAGCATCAGCCAGCGCAGGATCTCGCCGGGGTCCTTGAACGCCGGCAGTGCGACCTTGCGGATCTTCGAGCCCGACAGCGTTTCGACGGTGAGCGCGGTGCGGATTTCCTTGTCGCGAATCTTCACGACATGTTCGTCGCCGGAATAGGCGGCGACCGTGTCCGGCCACGCATCGAGCAGCGCCTTTTCGCGCTCGCCCATTTGCGACGTGCGGGCGTCGATGAGCGAATCGAACGCAGCGTCCGGCACGCTGCCGTTCGCCTCGCTCAGCATCCGGCGCGCTTCGTCGAGCTGCCAACGCTCGCGCGCGAGCTGCGACTGCGCTTCGACGCGCTCGCGATAACCGCGCACCGTCAGCGCGACATCCGACAGATAACGCACGCGCGCGGGCGGCACGATGGCGTTGCGGCCCGTCGAATGCCTCACGCCTTGCAGTTTCGGCAATCGCCCGTCGCTCTCGTGCAGTCCGTGACCATGTAAAGCCTTCGCGACATGTTGGTACACAGCCGTCACGCCGTCGTCATTGAAGCGCGACGCAATCGTACCGAATACCGGCATCTCCTCAATCTTCGATCCAAACTTATGCTGGTTACGCTGAACCTGTTTTGCAACGTCGCGCAACGCGTCGGCGGCGCCTTTGCGATCGAACTTGTTGATCGCGACAAAGTCCGCGAAATCGAGCATGTCGATCTTTTCGAGCTGGCTTGCTGCGCCGAACTCCGGCGTCATCACGTACAGCGACTTGTCGGCGTGCGGCACGATCGCCGCATCGCCCTGACCGATGCCCGACGTTTCGACCACGATCAGATCGAAGCCAGCCATCTTGCAGGCGTCGATTGCGTCGGGCAGCGCGTCGGAGATTTCGCTCGATGCCTCGCGCGTCGCCAGCGAACGCATGAAGACGCGCGCGCCGCTGCCCCAGTCGCCGATCGCGTTCATGCGAATACGATCGCCGAGCAGCGCGCCGCCCGATTTGCGGCGAGAAGGATCGATGGCGATCACGGCGACGGTCAATGCGTCGCCGTAGTCGAGGCGGAAACGCCGGATCAGTTCGTCAGTCAGCGACGACTTGCCCGCGCCACCCGTTCCGGTGATGCCGAGCACGGGCACACGCGATTGTCCGGCTTGCGTGGCGAGTGCCGCGTGCGTGGCGGGATCGACGTCGCCCGTTTCAAGCGAGGTAATCAGTTGCGCGAGCTTGCGGAACGCGACGACATGCCCGACGCGATCGGTGTCTCGGCGCATCGCGTCCTTCAGGTCGACAACGAGTTGCGCCGGCTGAGCGTCCGCTCGCGCCGCGTCGCGGCAACGCGCGACCATGTCGTCGATCATCCCTTGCAGTCCGAGCCGCTGGCCGTCGTGCGGCGAGTAGATGCGCTCGACGCCATAGCGTTCCAATTCCGCGATCTCATCGGGGACGATCACGCCGCCACCGCCGCCGAACACCTTGATCCGTTCGCCGCCGCGCTCGCGCAACAAATCGACCAGATAGCGGAAGTATTCGACGTGCCCGCCCTGATAGCTCGACACCGCGATGCCGTCCGCGTCTTCGTGCAGCGCCGCCGTCGCGATTTCTTCGACCGAGCGGTTGTGGCCGAGATGGATCACTTCGACGCCGCTCGCCTGCAGGATGCGCCGCATGATGTTGATCGATGCGTCGTGGCCGTCGAACAGCGCCGCGGCCGTGACGAAACGCAGGCGTCGCGATGACGTCTCGTGCGGCGAGGGCGGCGCGGAAGATCGGGAAGCGGGCGCGTCGTCGCCGACGCGCTGCGGCGTGGAAAGATCAGTCATGTCTCCCCCGGATCGAATCGTCAGGTTCGTTCGTCTCTACTTCGGGTGCTGCAACCAGTATAACGATACGACCCAATCGTCCGTGCGGCGTTCAGTGGGAGCGAATGGACGAGCTTTGCGCCTTGAATCTCACCGCACAGCGAGCGCCCTGATCTGCTCGAGCGTCGGCCACAGCGTCTCGCTCGAAAAGCGCTCCGCGATGAAATCGACGAACGAGCGCACCTTCGCCGACAGATGCCGGCGGCTTGCGTAGACGATGTGAATGGGCAGCTCGCGCGGCGGCAGTTCGTCGACGAGCAGCGGCACGAGGCGGCCAGCGGCGAGATCGTCGCCGATCACTTCGGTGCCGAGCAGCGCGAGCGCCGCGCCTTGCAACACGACGACGCGCTGCGCCTCCAGATGGTTGACGATCAGATTGCCCGAGAACTTGACGCGCGCGCTTTCCGCATTCGCGCCCGCGACCAGTTCGAGCGCCGACACGCCCGCGTACTGGATGAAGTTGTGGCGCGCGAGATCGGCGGTATTTTTGGGCGCGCCGTGCCGCTCGATATAGTCCGGCGACGCGCACAACACGAGATGTGCGGTCGCCACCTGGCGCGCAATCAGCGACGACGACTTCAGCCCCGACGGCGATGCGCGGATCGCTACATCGTAGCCCTCGTCGATCAGTTCGACGACGCGGTCCGACAGCGTGATATCGACGGTGACTTGCGGATGCTGCGTCGCGTAATCGGCGACGGCGCTCATCACGTGCCGCAGACCGAACGCGGACAACGTCGACACGCGCAAGCGCCCTTGCGGCACGATGCTCGCCGCACCGACCGCCTGCTCCGCTTCGTCGAGCTCGCTCAGCACCTGGCTCAGGCGCTCATAGTACTCGCGGCCTGCTTCCGTGGGCGCGACGCGGCGGGTGGTCCGGTTCAGCAGGCGCGCGCCGAGTTGCTGCTCGAGATGCATCACATGCTTGCTCGCCATCGCCGCCGACATGTCCATCTTCTCCGCCGCGCCCACGAAGCTGCCGACTTCGACCACGTGGCGAAACACTTTCATGCTGACGAGGGTATCCATGGCAGTCGCTCGGGATAGGAATGAATCAGGCTGATTTCCGGGACTTTATCAAGGAGCCGTCGACAATGTGCGGCGCTGGCGAGCATCGGAAAGAAAAAGCCCTGCGTTCCGTGAAGAAGGCAGGGCTTTGCAGGGCACGCCGCAGCAGCGCGCGGGACACGCCGCCGCCGTGTGTCTGTCGTGATCAGAACTTCGCGCGAATGCCTGCGCCGGCCGTATAGCCCGAAGACTGGCCCGTGTACTTGTCGTAGAGATAGGCCGCGTAGACGTCGGTGCGCTTGGACAGCGGGTAGTCGTAGCCAATCGCCGCCGACTGATGCATCTGATCCAGACCGCCCGCGTCGCGCGAGTATGCGTACGACGCCATCACGGTGCCCGTGCCGAGCGGCACCGATACGCCACCCTGCGCCGTGTTCACGTGCCAGCTGCCGACGTCCTGGTCGTTCTTCGTATACATGTACTGCCCGTAGAACTTCACGAATTTCAGGTCGTAGGACACGCCCAGCTGCCCAACCGACTGGCTCTTGAGGCCCGAGACCAGTGATCCCAGGTCGGTCGGCGAGTTGTTGAAGTTCACGTACTGGAACACGCCCGTCGCCGCGAACGGACCATGGAAATACAGGAACTGCGCACTGTATTTCTTCGAGCCGTTGTGATCCGCCGAATTGCCCAGCGCGTACATCGCGCTGCCCGACAGGCCGCTGAAGTCCGGCGATGAATACTGGATTGCGTTGTTCCAGCCGGAATCGCCGACCACGCCCATGTCCGTCGTGTAGGTCGGGAACGTGCCCAGCCCAAGGAACACGTGATAGACCGCCGGCGAGAACACGTACGAGTCGATGAACGGATTGAACAGAATCGTCGACACGAACAGTTGCGTGGTCAGACGGCCAGCCGTCACCGTGCCGTACGGCGACTCGATGCCGACATACGCGTTACGCCCGAAGAACGTGTCGCCGTCGAAGCGGCCGAACTTGCCGTTCTGCGCGCGGAAGAAGTCTTCCAGTGTGAAGATCGCCTTGTAGCCGTTGCCCAGATCTTCGGCGCCCTTGATGCCCCAGTACGACGTCGACATACCGCCGCCCGACACGTTCCATGCACTCTGGCTGCCCGGGAACTTCGTGACGCCGACCCATTCGTCGACCTGACCATAAAGCTGCACGCTCGACTGCGCGAACGACGACGTCGATGCGACGGCCAGCACGGCGCCGATGACGCTCGCCTTCAGGGTTGTTCTCAGCGCACGGCTGACGGTGGTATTCATGGGTTCTCCTGTCTTTGTCAAAAGGTGTGGCTGTACGGCGGGGCGCTCGCCGGATCCGTGTTTGTTATCCGTTTGATCGTCGAGCCAATCTGGGCTGGGACAAATCTTTGCGGACCATTTTTATGGACAAAAATATCTGCGGTTATTGCGGGTATATGGGACTGAATAGTTTGGTGCACTTTCGGCCGGATACTGGTTGCCCACGCACCTTGTTTCCGCAGTGCCGCAAGCACCCGCGTGCCCTTCGAAGGGCGCGGATTCTACAGCACAGCGTGTGATGCGAAGCGCATCAACGATGGATTGACGCGCCGCCGCAACGAAGAGGGGATTTGATGACAAACGCCGTAGACTGACGAGCGTTTTCAAAAATGTGTGGCGTCCTTACGTCAGATCAGAGGGGGTATTTTGTCGGACGTGCGGAGACCGAAAAGATTGGGTAGCTGAACTTGAGAAAACGCCGATCCGATCTCAGAGCGAGTGGATGGAAAGCAGAATAGACCGAACTGTGAAACGTCCGGTGGAGGGCAGAGGATAGGTCAGTTACGGTAAGGCGACGGAGACGGGATGCGCGACGAGTCCCCAGGCGGGCGCGGAATCGGGCGCGACGCGCCGCGCTCTTCGTTGTAGCGTGTGACGTCGTCGCGGATCGAACCGACGTGGGCCGATTGCGCGGTCGCAGGCGGCCGCGGCGCGTTACGCGAATCGGTGCTGATAGGCGTGATCGCACCGGCATACTGCGTGCCGACATATTGCGCGGCGGGGCGGTTGTGATAGACGTCGGCGGGAAGCTTCATGCGTTGTGCGGTGTAGTTCGACGCATTGCTGCCGTACGGACGCCCGGCGAATGTGTCGTTCACACTGGTCCGGCCCGACGCGTTGCCGCGCGTGCGCGGCGCTTCATTTCGCGCATATCGGCCGGTGTAGCCAGGCACCGCCACACCGCGCGGCATGTCACGCGAAATGCTGGCGCGGGGCACGGCGTTTCCATGGACGGGGCCACCAAACGACGAACCGTGAAAACTCGATCCGCCGCCGAACAACCCGTGTCCTTCATGGCTGACAAATGACGGCTTCGCATAGGCGAGCGAGGTCAGCGCGACGATCAGCGCGCCCGTCATCCACCATTTGATCCTCGACAGCCCTACAAGCACCATGTTTCACCTGCCCGACGACCCGCCTGAGAGCCCGCCGTTCGAGCTACGGCTTGGCTGGTTCCGGGGCTGGCGCGACTTGCATGACAAGCTTTCTCGCGCGATGCCCCATCGGCCTTCGAACAGTAATTTATTGGCGTCCTCCCAGTGAGTCGAGCCAAAATATGTTAGGTCTGCGGCACTCTTGTAACGCATTGTTACTGCGACGTTTTTTCGCCACAAACCTCTTGCGGCGCGAGGGGAAAAAGCGCTGAAACGGGGTCGTTCGAACACCTGAATTCGTATGAACAGAGGCGCTCCAAAACGCCTTTTTCGACGTGTCGTTTCGACCGATTTTTGACGCCGGAAACGGTCGTTCTGACCACCAGACTCGATGCGAACGCAACCATGCACGCGCACGGGCGTTTCATGCGCTCAGGTAATTAATCAATTCGGCAAATGAATTTGCTTTTTCAATCACTTTGCGCGGACAATAGCCCTTTGGCGCGCGCCCGCCGGCGACATCAAGGCGATCGCTACACCTGCATCGAGATTTGAAAGATGGCCCGTCCGAAACTCCTGCCCGACAATTTCACGCTCTGCCTGATCGGCACGGTGATTTTCGCGAGCCTGCTGCCCGTGCACGGCCACGCGGCGACGGCGTTCAACTGGGTAACGGATTTCGCGGTCGGGCTGCTGTTCTTCCTGCACGGCGCCAAGCTCTCGCGCGAAGCGATCATTGCCGGCGCCACGCATTGGCGGCTGCACGCCGTCGTGCTGTTAAGCACGTTCGCGCTCTTTCCGATACTCGGGCTCGTACTCAAACCGCTTCTTTCGCCCCTCGTGACGCCTGCGCTCTACGCCGGCATCCTCTTCCTCTGTACGCTGCCGTCGACGGTTCAATCTTCGATCGCGTTCACGTCGATTGCGAAGGGCAATGTGCCCGCCGCCGTGTGCAGCGCGTCCGCATCCAGCCTGCTCGGCATCTTCATCACGCCCGCGCTGGTCAGCGTGATCGTCACGAGCCAGGCCGCGAGCGGCACGTCGCCGTGGCATACGGTGTGGAACATCGTGCTGCAACTGCTGGTGCCGTTCGTCGCCGGGCAGTTGCTGCGGCCGATGATTGGCGGATGGATCGACCGCAATCGTGGCGTGCTGAAGTTCGTCGACCAGGGGTCGATCCTGCTGGTGGTGTACGCCGCGTTCAGCGAGGCTGTCAACGAAGGCCTGTGGTATCAGATTCCGCTCGCGGCGCTGGGTGGGCTGCTGGTGGTGTGTGCGGTGCTGCTGGCGCTCGCGCTGCTCGTGACGATATTCGTCAGCAAGCGCCTCGGCTTCAGCCGCGCCGACCAGATCACGATCATCTTCTGCGGTTCGAAGAAGAGCCTCGCCGCCGGTGTGCCGATGGCGAAAGTGATTTTCGCCACACACGCGGTAGGCGCCGTCGTGCTGCCGCTGATGCTGTTCCATCAGATTCAGTTGATGGTCTGCGCCGCGCTCGCGCAACGCTGGGGCGCACGTGACGTCACCGCCGAGAAGCGCGCCGCGCAAAAGAGCACGACGGCCGCTGTTGCGCGCCGCTAGGCCGATTTCGAATGAGTCGAGATTCATAAGCGCTCTCCCTGAGTGCATGTCGTGAAAGCCGCCTGCGGGCGGCTTTTTCGTTATTTCATCCTGCCCGGCCGCGGCTGTCGCCTCGGCACGACGGCATAGGACAAACGCACGCACCCGCCGCCCAATAGTGAAAACGCTTCCGCCAGGCACCAGATCGGTGCGAAGCGTCATTAAAAATTCATTTAATTTCAGCGACTTGCTGCCGATAAGCCGACGGTCCAATGCTCCGGCCGTGTGTCATGCCTCAACGCTCGTTCTCCACCATCGCAGCGCCGCGCATCGTCGATCTGATCGCGCAGCGTGACCTGTCCGCCGTGTTCCAGCCGATCGTCGATTTCGACGACGGCGCGATTCTCGGCTACGAAGGGCTGATCCGCGGACCGGCCGGTTCCGCGCTCGAAGCGCCGTACGCGCTGTTCGCGCAGGCGGCCGCCGAAGGCAGCGTGATCGCGCTGGAGCGCGCCGCCGCGCACACCTGCATCGAGGCATTCGCGAAGCTCAAGTACGAGGGCAAGCTGTTCCTGAATTTCAGCGCCGGCGCGATCCGTCAACTCGCCGACAACCGCGAAGACACCTTCGTGATGCTGCGCAACATGGGCGTCGATGCCGAGCGCATCGTGATCGAACTGACCGAGCAGAGCGCGATTCCCGATGTCGCCAGTTTCCTGCCCGCCATCTCGATGCTGCGCACGGCCGGCGCCCAGTTTGCACTCGACGACTACGGCACCGCGAACGCCAGCATGAACCTGTGGGTGCGCTTGCAGCCGGACGTCGTGAAGATCGACCGCTTCTTCATTCACGACATCGCCAGCGACCCGCTCAAGTTCGAAGCCGTCAAGGCAATGCAGCATTTCGCGGCCGCGAGCGGCGCGCGTCTGGTGGCCGAAGGTATCGAGAACGAGGCGGATCTGATCGTCGTGCGTGACATGGGGATCGCCTGCGGCCAGGGCTATTTCTTCGGCAAGCCGCATGCGCACCCGCCGCGCAAGGTCTCCGACGACGCGCGCGAGGCGCTGCGCGCCGGTCATATCGCCGTGTTCCCCGAGGCGACCCGCGCGGTGAGCGCATCGCCGTCGGGCGGGCTGGCATCGGCGAAGATGGTCGTGCATGCGCCCGCGTTGCCGCGCAATGCAACCAACAACGACGTGCTCGACCTCTTCAACCGTCTGCCGAACCTGCATGCCGTCGCCGTCGTCGAGCACAACGAGCCTGTCGCCCTGATCAACCGGCGCGCGTTCATGGACCGCTACGCGCTGCCTTACCACCGCGAGCTGTTCGGCAAGCGGCCGTGCCTGCTGTTTGCGAATGCATCGCCCGTGGTCATCGAAAAATCGATGACGGTCGAAGACATGGCCAAACTGCTCGCCAGCGACGACCAGCGCTACCTCGCGGACGGTTTCGTCATCACCGAGAGCGGTAAGTACGTCGGCCTCGGCACGGGAGAAAGCCTGGTGCGCGCGGTGACCGAAGTGCGCATCGAGGCGGCCCGCTACGCGAATCCGCTTACCTTCCTGCCAGGCAACATTCCGATCAGCTCGCACACCACGCGGCTGCTCGGCCACGAAGCCGGCTTTTATGCATGCTACGTCGACCTGAATCACTTCAAGCCGTTTAACGACCAGTACGGCTACTGGCAAGGCGACGAAGTGCTGAAGTTCGCCGCGCACGTGCTCGCGGAAGTTTGCGATCCGACACGCGATTTTCTCGGCCACGTCGGCGGCGACGATTTTCTGATCCTGTTCCAGAGCGAGGACTGGCGCGAGCGCGCGGAACGCGCCATTCACGTGTTCAACGAAGGCACGCAGCGCTTCTACGCGCCGGGCGACCGCTTTGCGGGCGGCATCCATGGCGAGGACCGGCGCGGCAATCCGACGTTCTTCGGCTTCGTGACGATGGCGATCGGCTGCGTGCTGGTTCAGCCGCAATCGGGCGAAGCGGTGTACAGCAGCGAAGACATTGCATCGGTCGCGGCGCTCGCGAAGCGCCGCGCGAAAAGCGAAGCGTCCGGTCTCGTGATGATCGGGTTCGAAGAAAGCCAGATGTTGCTGCAAGGGCGCACGGCGGCAACCGTCGACTGAACTTCTTCGCCCCGGCTTCGGCTTCCGCCTTCATCTCCAGCGGCAAAGCACGCCGCAACGACATTCCTTTGTCATGACGGGCAGTCACCTTGGCAGCAAGGTCCGGACTGCGCGCTCACCATTCCTGTTTCTCATTCCCGAGCGGCGCGCCGCGCGCTCGCCTGCGGCCGCAACTTCGCTGCCGTCCGTATCAATTGATGAATCCAACACGCCGTTTAGTGCATTTTACTAAACAAACCATTTGCCTCCACTGCGCCTGTATACGGGTATCTACGCGTATCGAAAGCCTCTGAGCGAGGGTTTCGTGCGATCGTTTTACTATACAATCACCCGAACTTGAACTCCGCCGCTGCGCGTCTCTCGCGCCGCCGCTTTTTTCGATGGCTACAACGATCCGCGACGTCGCCCGCGCGGCCAGCGTGTCGATCGGCACCGTCTCACGCGCTCTGAAGAATCAGCCCGGTTTGTCGGAAACGACGCGCGAACGCGTCGTCGAAACGGCACGCCGGCTCGGCTACGATTCCGCGCAGCTGCGCCCACGCATTCGCCGGCTCACGTTCCTGCTGCATCGTCACCACAACAACTTCGCCGTCAGCCCGTTCTTCTCGCACGTGCTGCACGGTGTCGAGGACGCGTGCCGCGAGCGCGGCATCGTGCCGTCCGTGCTGACAGCGGGCCCGACCGAGGACGTCGTCCAGCAGATGCGCCTTCATGCGCCCGACGCGATCGCCGTCGCCGGTTTCGTCGAGCCGGAAACGCTCACGACGCTCGTCGCGATGAAGCGCCCGCTCGTGCTGATCGACTTGTGGGCGCCGAATCTGCGCTCAGTGAATCTCGACAACCAGGCGGGCGCCGCGCTTGCGATGCAGCATCTGTTTGCACAGAAGCGCACGCGCGTCGCGTTCATCGGCGGCTCGCTTGCGCACTACAGCATCGCGCAGCGCGCGCTCGGCTACCGGCGCGCATTTTTCGAAGCCGGACTGCTGTTCGATCCGTCGCTGGAAGTGACGATTGACGCCGGCCTCGACCCCGACGCCGGCGCCGCGCTCGCGATGGAGCAACTGCTCGATCGCCCCGGCCCGCGCCCCGACGCCGTCTTTGCTTACAACGACCTCGCCGCGCTCGCCGCGCTTCGCGTGTGTCTCGCGCGCGGCCTGCGCGTGCCCGAAGACATCGCGATCGTCGGTTTCGACGACATTCCCGCCGCCGCGCACGCGCGTCCGCCGCTCACGACGATCGCCGTCGACAAGGAAGCACTCGGCCGGCGCGGCGTTGAACTGCTGCTCGAAGACACGCCGTCAGCACTCGACATTCGCATTCCGGTCCAACTCGTTGTCCGTGCCAGTACCTCGGTGAACATGCCATGAAACAACCCGACACGACTCTTTCGAACAACACCGCCAACTACGAGGCGCCGCCTGTCGCGAGCTTCCGCGACGGCGCTTTCCTGCTGTCGCACGTCGAGGACACGCTGCGCTTCTACGCGCCGAATGTGCTCGATTCGAGCGGTGGCTTCTTCCACTTCTTTCGCGACGACGGCACGATCTACAACCGCGCGACGCGTCACCTCGTCAGCAGTTGTCGCTACGTGTTCAACTACGCGATGGCGTACCGGCAGTTCGGCGATCCGCAGCATCTGGAGTACGCGCAGCACGGCCTGAAGTTTCTGCGCGACGCCCACTGGGACCCGCATCACCAAGGCTACGACTGGGAGATCGACTGGCGCGACGGCCACAAGCGCACGCTCGACGCGACGCGCCACTGCTACGGCCTCGCGTTCGTGCTGCTCGCGTACGCGCACGCGGCGATGGCGGGCATCGAAGAAGCGAATTCGATGATCGCCGCGACCTTCGAACTGATGGAGCACCGCTTCTGGGACCCGGCAGCCGGCCTGTACGCCGACGAAGCCACGCCCGACTGGATCGTGAGTTCGTATCGTGGCCAGAACGCGAACATGCACACCACAGAGGCGCTGCTCGCCGCGTACGAGGCGACGGGCCATCTCGTGTACCTCGACCGCGCCGAGCGCGTCGCGACGAACATCACGCTGCGTCAGGCGAAGCTGTCGCAAGGTCTGGTGTGGGAGCACTTTCACGCGGACTGGTCGGTGGACTGGCATTACAACGAGGAAGACAGCTCGAACATCTTCCGTCCGTGGGGTTTCCAGCCCGGCCATCAGACGGAGTGGGCGAAGCTGCTGCTGATCCTGGAGCGCCATCGTCCGCTGCCGTGGCTGCTGCCGCGTGCGATCGAACTGTTCGACGCGGCAATGACGCACGCGTGGGACAACGATCACGGCGGCCTCTACTACGGCTTCGGCCCGGACTACACGGTCTGCGATCACGACAAATACTTCTGGGTGCAGGCTGAAACCTTTGCGACGGCCGCGCTGCTCGGACAGCGCACGGGCAACGAGCGCTTTTGGGACTGGTACGACGAGATCTGGCGCTACAGCTGGTCGCATTTCGTCGATCATCGCTATGGCGCGTGGTATCGCATTCTCACGTGCGACAACCGCAAGTACAGCGACGAGAAGAGCCCGGCCGGCAAGACCGACTATCACACGATGGGCGCATGCTACGAAGTGCTGCTGCACGCACTGCAACCCGCAGTGCAGCCCGAATCGCAGCCTTCCAGCGCGTCCAAATAACCTCGTACGGTGAGCAACATGAGCGCGAGCCCTGAATTTCACGCTGAGTTTCCCGAATTCGTTTCCGCCGGCGACATCCTCACCGATCTCGTCCGCACGGGTCCTGCAAGCTGGCTGTCGGTTCCCGGCGGCGCGGGCTGGAACGTCGCGCGCGCGGTCGCGCGGCTGGGTCTGCCGACCGCCTGCGCCGGATCGCTCGGCGTCGACAATTTCTCCGATGACCTGTGGAACGCGAGCGTCGCCGCGGGCCTCGACATGCGCTTCATGCAGCGCGTCGAGCGTGCGCCGCTGCTCGCCGTCGTGCATCAGACCCATCCGCCCGCGTATTTCTTCATGGGCGACAACAGCGCGGACCTCGCTTTCGATCCGTCGAAGCTGCCCGAAGGCTGGATGCCGCAGGTGAAGTGGGCGCATTTCGGCTGCATCAGCCTCGTGCGCCAGCCGCTCGGCGCGACACTCGCCAAGCTCGCCGCCGACTTGCGCGAGCGCGGCGTGAAGATCAGCTTCGATCCGAACTACCGCAACCTGATGGAGCACGGCTACGAGCCGACGCTGCGCCAGATGGCGTCGCTCGCCGATCTGATCAAGGTATCGGACGAAGACCTGCGACTGCTGTTCAAGACCGACGACGAAGCGGCCGCCCTCGCGCAATTGCGCGCGATGAATCCGACGGCCATCGTGCTCGTCACGCGCGGCTCGGAGACGGCGACGCTGATCGACGGCGACCGGATCGTCGAAGCGAAGCCGCCGCGCGTGGCCGTCGCCGATACCGTCGGCGCGGGTGACGCGTCGATCGGCGGACTGCTGTTCAGTCTGATGACGGCACCGCAACGCAAGTGGGAAGAGCATCTGGCGTTCTCGCTCGCGGCAGGCGCGGCGGCTTGCCGCCATTCGGGCGCGCATTCGCCGACGCTCGATGAAGTGGTATCGCTGCTGCAGGATTGATTCGCCGATGCTGTCGGAAGAAGCTGCCGGTGCAAGCGCCTGACCGGCAACTCCGTCCGCTGCGCGGCGACATGCAAACGCGCTGGAAGAGCTGGTGAGCACGCCTTTGGGCGCCGACATGTGAGCGTCGAAATCGCGTGCTAGGATGGAATCTCCCCTTGCAGGAGATGCATCATGGAGGACGTCACCTACACCAAAGGTCTCTATACGGCGACGGCGAGCGTTCGCCCGGTAGATGGCGGGCAATACCAGGGCGTCGTTGCGCTGTCGCGCGACGAAGGCGACGAGACAGAAGACACGCTCTACGAAGTCGAAGCCACGTCGCCGACAGCCGACGAAGCACTCGAAGACGCGAAGGCGCTGGCCCACAGAATCCTCGGCGAACTCGAACTATAGGCGCTGGGCTCTCGCATTGAACGATACGTGGCGCGTCAGCCGCGCGCCGCGCCCACGACGTTTTCTTCGTTGAACAGGCGGAGGCGATCATGGCAGAACCGCTCTTTCTTTACGGCGTGTACGCGATACACGTGCGGCCACTCGAACTACATGGCGCGCGCTGGGACGCGGAGTACGAAATCCGGCATCGCGATCATCCTGTGCAGCGCTGGACCACGGTAGGCGGCGACACGGGCTTCGCGACGGAAGCCGAAGCTGTCGAAACGGCGCACCAGCAGGCCGTTGCCGATATCGAGCACGGCGCGGGCGTGCCGAAGCCGCGCGCGTTTCCCTGAGCGGACGGCGGTCGCGTCGCCTGAAGTCACGCATTGCCGCCGGTAACCGGGCGGACGGGCTACACTACACGCCGCAGCGGGCAACCGGCATCACCGCCGCGCCGCGCCGCTGCGCAATACACCCGTTAGCAGAACAGAAAAAGAATGAGCGCGACCCCGCCCGAATCCAACTATCACCGCGCGCGCAAAGCCCGGATCCTCGACCGGAAGATTCGCGTGCGTTCGCATACTGTGATCGCGCATGGCTTGCCGCTGCGCGTCTGGCAGGACCTCTATCACCGCGCGCTGACGATCAGCTGGCCCGTGTTCTTCGTCTCGCTCGCGTTTCTGTTTCTCGTGCTGAACTCGGTCTTCGCGTCGCTGTACGAACTCGGCGGTGCCGCCATCGCCAATCAGAATCCGAAGGGCTTTGCGGGCGCGTTCTTCTTCAGCGTCGAGACGCTCGCGACGGTCGGCTACGGTGACATGCATCCGCGCACGCTTTACGGGCATCTCGTCGCGACGCTGGAAATTTTCGTCGGCATGTCGGGCATTGCGCTGGCCACAGGGCTGATCTTCGCGCGCTTTTCGCGGCCGCGCGCGAAGATCATGTTCTCGCAATACGCGGTTGTACGCCCCATCGACGGACGCACGACGCTGATGGTGCGAACCGCGAACGCACGGCAAAACGTGATCGTCGAGGCTCGCGCGCGGTTGCGGCTGATGCGCGTCGAGCGGTCGTCGGAAGGCTATGTGCTGCGCAAAATTTACGACCTGCGGCTGGTGCGCGATCAGCAGCCGATGTTCTACCTCGGCTGGAACCTGATGCACGTGATCGACGAAGCCAGCCCGCTTTTCGGCCAGACGCCGGAGAGCCTCGCCGAGCAGGACGCGTCGCTGCTGATCACGATAGAAGGTTCGGACGAAAACACCGCGCAGACGATGCAGGCGCGCTATTCGTGGCTCAGCGACGACATACGCTGGCAGCACCGCTTCGTCGATCTGATCCGCGAAGTGAACGGGGTGAGCCATATCGACTACACGCATTTCGACGACGTCGAGCCGCTTCAGCCGCACGAACTGCAGCAGGCGCCGACGGGCTGAGCGCGTGGCTTTTCCACGCTGCGGCTAGTGCTTCACCTTCAACGCGTCTATTTCACGTTGCTCGATTGCCATTGCCCGCACGTGCCCTTCGCGCGCAATAGCCCGCTCGACGTACTCGCCGATGCGCCCCGACGGCTCGAGCAGCTTCGCGACGAATGCGATCTGCAGCGTGCCCGCCAGCAGCAGGTCGGCAGCGGAAAAGTGCTCGCCGAGCAGCCAGTCGCCTTCATCGAGCGCCATATCGATGGCCGCCTTCACGCGTTCCAGGTTGCCCCAGCCAAAGCTGAATGAATTGCCCGACGCGCCCGTCATCTTTTCGGCCATTGCGGGTTCGAGACAGCCGGGCGTGAAGAAAAGCCACTGCAGGAAACGTCCGCGCAACGGATCGCCGACTGGCGCGCCGAGCTTCGCTTCGGGGAAACGGTCGGCCAGATACAGTAGCACCGCGCCCGATTCGGCGACCTGCACGCCGCCGTCATCGAGCGCGGGAAGCTTGCACATCGGATTGACGTGGTGGAAATCGGTGGTGTCCTGCTCGCCCGTGCGCAGGTTCACGCGCGCGAGTTCATAGGGCTCACCGATCTCTTCGAGCATCCACAGCGCGCGGAAAGCCCGCGTTTTCGGCCAGTAGTACAGTTTCATTGTCCGTCTCCTGTGGGTTGCAGAACTGTTGGCATAGCGTAACCCAAGGGCGGGCTTCACGAATCTCGTCTGGATGGCATAGGCATCTCAATAGCCATTCCAGGTAACGCTCTCAATCGCCCTTCAGACAGCGCGGCATCCGAAGGCGGTGGATCTATCTCAATACGAGCCCGAATGGCTGGAATCATGTCGCAGCAAATGAATCAGGGATAGAAAGTAGCAAGAAACTTCTCCAATTGACGCGAAAGAATGGAGTCTCTTTCGCTGCGACGGCGAGCCGTAACACGATGCCGCCAGCGAAACGCAAAAACGGAGACTCCACAATGACCGCTCGTCTGCCCATCGACGGCACCCCCGCACTCGCCGACTACCGCCTGTCGGACAACCTGACCGCCACGCGCGGCCGCATCTTCCTGACGGGAACGCAAGCGCTCGTGCGTCTCGCGCTGATGCAGCGCCAGCTCGACAAGGCACGCGGCCTGAACACGGCCGGCTTCATCAGCGGCTATCGCGGCTCGCCGCTCGGCATGGTCGACCAGCAGTTGTGGAAAGCGAAAAAACTGCTCGAAGCGAACGACGTCCGCTTTCTGCCCGCGATCAACGAGGAACTCGGCGGCACGGCCGTGCTCGGCACGCAGCGCGTCGAGGCCGACCCGGAACGCACCGTCGATGGCGTGTACGCGATGTGGTACGGCAAGGGCCCCGGCGTCGACCGTGCGGGCGATGCGCTCAAGCACGGCAACGCATTCGGCTCGTCGCAGCACGGCGGCGTGCTGGTCGTCGCGGGTGACGATCACGGCTGCGTATCGTCGTCGATGCCGCATCAGAGCGACTTTGCGATGATCGCGTGGCACATGCCCGTCGTGAATCCATCGAACATCGCGGACATGCTGGAATTCGGCATCTACGGCTGGGCGCTGTCGCGCTACTCGGGTGCGTGGGTCGGCTACAAGGCGATTTCGGAAACTGTCGAATCGGGCTCGACCGTCGATCTCGACGCGTTGCAGATGGAATGGCCCACGCCCGAAGGCTTTCAGGCGCCCGCGGGCGGCCTGCACAATCGCTGGCCCGACTTGCCAAGTCTCACGATCGAACAGCGTCTACACGCGAAGCTCGACGCGGTGCGGCACTTCGCGCGCTTCAACAGCATCGACAAGTGGATCGCGCCGAGCCCGCACGCGAACGTCGGCATCATCACGTGCGGCAAGGCGCATCTCGATCTGATGGAAGCGCTGCGCCGGCTCGATCTCACCGTCGCCGATCTGGAGCAGGCGGGCGTTCGCATCTACAAGGTCGGCCTGTCGTTCCCGCTCGAAATGACGCGCATCGATGCGTTCGTTTCCGGTCTGTCGGAAGTGCTCGTGATCGAAGAGAAAGGCCCCGTGATCGAGCAGCAGATCAAGGACTATCTGTACAACCGCACGGAAGGCGCGCGCCCCACGATTGTCGGCAAGCATGCGGAAGATGGCTCGATGCTGCTGTCGTCGCTCGGCGAATTGCGGCCGTCGCGCATTCTGCCCGTGTTCGCGAACTGGCTCGCGAAGCACAAGCCCGCGCTCGACCGCCGCGAGCGCGTGGTAGATCTCGTCGCGCCGCAGATTCTGTCGAATGCCGCCGATGCCGTGAAGCGCACGCCCTACTTCTGTTCGGGCTGCCCGCACAACACATCGACGAAAGTGCCTGAGGGTTCGATTGCGCAGGCGGGTATCGGCTGTCACTTTATGGCGTCGTGGATGGAGCGCGACACGACGGGCCTGATCCAGATGGGCGGCGAAGGCGTCGACTGGGCCTCGCACTCGATGTTCACGAAGACGCGCCACGTATTCCAGAATCTCGGCGACGGCACGTACTTCCATTCGGGCATTCTCGCGATTCGCCAGGCGGTCGCAGCGAATGCGACGATCACCTACAAGATTCTCTACAACGACGCCGTCGCAATGACAGGCGGCCAGCCTGTGGACGGCAGCATCTCAGTGCCGCAGATTGCGCGTCAGGTCGAGGCGGAAGGCGTGTCGCACTTCGTCGTGGTCAGCGACGAGCCGGAGAAGTACGACGGCCATCATGGCCAGTTCCCGAAGGGCACGACGTTCCATCACCGCAGCGAACTCGACAAGGTGCAACGCGAACTGCGCGACATCGACGGCGTGACGGTGCTGATCTACGACCAGACGTGTGCCGCCGAAAAGCGCCGCCGCCGCAAAAAAGGCGAGTTTCCCGATCCGGACAAGCGCCTCTTCATCAACGAAGAAGTGTGCGAAGGCTGCGGCGATTGCGGTGTGCAGTCGAACTGCCTGTCCGTCGAACCCGTTGAAACGCCGCTCGGACGCAAGCGTCGCATCGATCAGTCGTCGTGCAACAAGGACTATTCGTGCGTGAATGGCTTCTGCCCGAGCTTCGTGACGATCGAAGGCGGCAAGCTGAAGAAGGCCGCAGGCGTCGCATTCGATGCAGCCGCGCTCGCCGCGCGCGTCGACGCATTGCCAACGCCTGCGACGCACCTCGACGCCGCGCCGTACGACATTCTCGTGACGGGTGTCGGCGGCACGGGCGTCGTGACGGTCGGTGCGCTGATCAGCATGGCTGCGCATCTGGAAGGCAAGAGCGCATCGGTACTCGATTTCATGGGCTTCGCGCAGAAAGGCGGTTCGGTGCTGTCGTTCGTGCGCTTCGCCGCGCGCGACGAATGGCTGAACCAGGTGCGCATCGACACGCAACAGGCCGACGTGCTGCTCGCCTGCGACATGGTGGTCGGCGCGGGCGCGGATGCATTGCAGACGGTGCGTCACGGCCGCACGCGCATCGTCGTGAACACGCACGCGATTCCGAACGCGTCGTTCGTGCAGAATCCGGACGCGAATCTGCACGCGGATGCGCTGATCGACAAGATGCGTCACGCGGCTGGCGAAGAGCGCATGTCGTCATGCGATGCACAGGCGCTCGCGACGCGTTTCCTCGGCGACACGATCGGCGCGAACATTCTGATGCTCGGCTTCGCGTGGCAACTGGGGCTTGTGCCCGTGTCGTTCGCCGCGATGATGCGCGCAATCGAGTTGAACAATGTCGCGGTGCAGATGAACCAGTTGGCGTTTTCGATTGGCCGTATGGCTGCCGCTGATCCTGCCGGACTGGAGACGCTGTGGACGCAGCGTCATGCGGCGCAGCCTGCTGTAGCGCTGGAGACACTCGATGCATTGGTCGCGGATCGCGAAGCGCGTTTGCTGGCGTATGGTGGCGCGGCTTATGTGAAGCGCTATCGTGCGCTGGTCGATGCGGCGCGTCAGGCTGAGCGCAAGCTCGAAGGCGCGGTTGAGGTTGACGAGCGCTTGAGCCGCGCTGTTGCTAC
>Ga0247692_1000015_pt1 | contig 41668 bp, 36 predicted proteins | sample CNK33_metaG_FD_183041 | JGI IMG/M metagenome (GOLD analysis project Ga0247692, IMG submission 183041) | Soil microbial communities from Purdue University Martell Research Forest, Indiana, United States - CNK33 | ecosystem: Environmental > Terrestrial > Soil > Temperate forest > Bulk soil...
GTCGGCGGCACGGCAATCTCGGCAGCGACGGCGGCGGGCGAAGTGTCCATAGGCAAGGGGGGCGCCGAGCGTCGTATCACGAACGTGGCGGCAGGTCTGAATCCGACGGATGCGGTCAACGTGAGCAGTTGATATCGGAGGATGCGAAGGTTAACAATGTTTCTAACACCGTGACCAACATCGTCAACGGCACGGGCTTGCGCTACTTCAAGGCGAGCGGTTCAAGCGATGGAACGGACGACGCGGTTGCAACCGGTCATTCCGTCGCTATTGGCGCTAGCAGCACGGCTTATGGCAATGGCTCGCCGTATCAGACGGCCGGCGCCTCGTCCGCCTCGTCCGCCTCGGGCGCCATTGGCGAAGGTTCTTTCACGGCTGGTGGCGGCGCAGTAGCCATCGGCACGAGCGCAACATCCGATTACACCAACATCGCAATTGGCGCCGGAGCGAATGCTAACGGTCCCCGCCAGTCGATTACGATTGGCATTGGTAGCCGGGTTACGGCTTGGGACGCCGAAGCATTTGGTTACCAGTCGACGGCCAGTGGAGCCTCGTCGATCGCATTGGGCGCGAATATCAACGCAACCGCGTCGAATTCCGTGGCATTGGGCGCCGGTTCGACCACAACGGCGAATCTGGGTTCGGTCGGCTATAACCCCGGCTCGGGCACGCTGTCGGGCACGGCATCGGCGGCCAACGGCGAAGTGTCGGTCGGTTCGGCCGGCAAGGAACGTCGCGTCACAAACGTGGCGGCCGGTTCCGCAGCGACGGATGCGGTGAACGTGAGCCAGTTGCAATCCGAAGCTGCGAAGGTGAACGCACAAGGCGCGGCAACAGCGGCAGCGCTGGGCGGCGGCTCGACCTACAACTCGACAACGGGTGTGATCACGAAACCGACGTATGTCGTGGGTGGAAGCACCATCAACAGCGTCGCCGGCGCAATCAGCAACATCGATGCGCGCACCACGCAGAATTCGAGCGATATCACGAACCTGGCTACGGCGATCAATAACGGCGAACTCGGCCTGGTTCAGCAAGACGCAACGACGCGCAACATCACGGTCGCCAAATCAACGGACGGCACGATCGTCGACTTCACGGGCACGGCTGGCGCACGCAAGCTGACGGGCGTGCTCGCAGGCAACGTGAGCGTATCGAGTGTCGACGCTGTCAACGGCTCGCAGCTGTATAGCCTCGCAAACGCGACGGCCAGCGCGATCGGCGGCGGCTCGACCGTCAACAGTGACGGTTCGATCTCGGCACCGAGCTATGTGATCGGCGGCACGACGATGAACAGCATCGCCGGCACGATCACCAATATCGACGCCCGCACCACGCAGAACTCGAGCGAGATCACCAGCATCGATGCACGTATCACGCAAATCGCCGGCGACGTCACTAATCTCGACGCCCGCACGACGCAAATGTCGAGCGATATCACGAACCTGACCACGGCGATCAACAGCGGCGAACTCGGCCTCGTCCAACAGGACGATACGACACGCAACATCACCGTCGCGAAGGCCACGGACGGCACGATCGTCGATTTCACCGGTACGGCGGGCGCGCGCAAGCTGACGGGCGTGCTCGCTGGCAACGTGAACGCGTCGAGCGTCGATGCCGTCAACGGCTCGCAGCTTTACAGCGTCGCGAATTCGACGGCCAGCGCGATCGGCGGCGGCTCGACGGTCAACAGCGACGGCTCGATCTCGGCACCCAGCTACGTGATCGGCGGCAAAACGGTCAACAGCATCGGCGGCGCCGTCACCAATATCGATGCGCGTACCACGCAACTGGCGAACGATGTCACCAACTTGACGACGTCGATCAATAACGGCGGACTCGGCCTCGTCGAACAGGACGCAACCACCCGCAACATCACGGTCGCCAAAGCAACGGACGGCACGATCGTCGACTTCACCGGCACAACGGGCGCGCGCAAGCTGACGGGCGTGCTCGCTGGCGACGTGAGCGCATCGAGTGCGGACGCCGTCAACGGCTCGCAGCTTTACAACCTGGCGAACTCGACGGCGAGCGCGATCGGCGGCGGCTCGACGGTCAATAGCGACGGCTCGATCTCGGCGCCGAGCTACATGATCGGCGGCACGACGATGAACAGCATCGGCGGCGCGATCACCAACATCGACGCCCGCACGACGCAGAACGCGTCGGACATCAGCAGCATCAACACCGCGTTGAACAACATTACCAGCAGCGGAACGGGCATCAAGTACTTCCACACGAACTCGATGCTGGCGGATTCGCAGGCGACGGGTAGCGAATCGGTGGCTATCGGCGGCGCTGCCGTGGCAACGGCGGCCAACTCGGTCGCGCTCGGCTCGAATTCGGTTGCGAACCGCGCGAACACGGTTTCCGTAGGCTCGGCGGGCGCCGAACGGCAGATCATGAACGTGACGGCAGGTACGGCCGACACGGATGCCGTCAACGTTGCACAACTGAAGGCGACGGGTCTCGTCGGCACGGACGGCACGTCGAAAGCGGCCGTCACCTACGACAACAACGCAGACGGCTCCATCAGCTACAGCAGCGTCACGATGGGCAACGGCGTGGCGGGCGGCACGACGATCCACAACGTGGCAGCCGGTACAGTCGATACCGATGCCGTGAACGTCGCGCAGATGAACTCGGCGCTCGCCAACGTCACCAACATCGCGATGAACTCGTCGGCGGGAAACCCGATGTTCGCTGCAAGCGGAGACCGGAGCGCAGAGGCGGCAAGCGCCAACGGTCAGCATGCAACGGCCATGGGTGCGAATGCGAAGGCGTCGGCGGACAACTCGGTCGCGCTGGGTGCGAACTCGGTCGCGGATCGCGCGAATACCGTGTCGGTGGGTTCGAAGGGCAACGAGCGTCAGATCGCCAACGTCGCGGCCGGCACGCAGGGCACGGATGCCGTCAATGTCGACCAGATGAACGACGCGGTCGCCAGCGCGACGGGCAAGCTGCCGGCAGGCATGAGCGCCAAGGACTACACCGATCAACGGTTCAACTCGATGCAGAACACCGTCAACCAGGTCGCGAAAAACTCGTACGCCGGTGTGGCCGCCGCGATGGCCATGCCGAACATGACGCCTTCGCAGCCAGGCAATACGGTTGTTGCCGCAGGTGCCAGCTCGTACAAGAGCGGCGCGGCGCTGGGTGTCGGCGCGACCTATCGCTCGCGTAACAGCAAGTGGCTGGTCAATGGCGCAGTGTCGGTGACATCGACGGGCGATGCAGGTGTTCGCGCTCAGGTTGGTTGCGAGTTCTAAGCCGAATGCGTCGGATGAGCGCTGGGGGTTTCAGGCACTGATGTTCCGGTAGTACGAAGCCCGGTTTGCTGGTGACAGTGAGCTGGGCTTTTTTGTTGTTGGTTGGGGAGTTCGGGTTGTTGTCGGGGGTTGGTGGTCTTTGGCTTTTCACTGGCATCCGCGTTATGCGCGGATGCCAGTGAAAAAACCAAATCCACCCAGAGCGTCGAAGACAACACAAAAAAACCAAACCACTTACGCCGCAGTCGACTGCAACCTGGCCGTCCGCGCAACAGGAAACCGAACGGTAAACACACTCCCCCGCCCTTCCTCACTCTTAACCTCGAGCTGCGCATCATGTCGCTGCAGCACATGCTTGACGATAGCAAGCCCAAGCCCGGTGCCACCCGTATCCCGCGACCGACTCCGATCAACGCGATAAAACCGCTCAGTCAACCGCGGAATATCCGCAGCAGGAATCCCGAGCCCGCTATCAGTCACACAGAACGTGGCCTGCCCGCCCTGAGCATGCCAGCTCACACTAATCGACCCGCCGTCAGGCGTATACCGAATTGCATTCGTAACGAGATTGCCAAACGCGCTGAGTATCTCAGTCTCGACGCCCGTCACAGTAAGCGCCTCGTCGGCATCGAACGTAATCCGATGACGTCCGCCAGAAAGACTCTGCGCATCGTCCTGCAAATGCCGCACCACCGCGCGCATATCGACCATCTGGCTGCTTGGCGGCTTGTTATCGCCTTCCAGCGTCGCAAGCACGAGCAGATCACTGACAATATGCTGCATCCGCTGCGCCTGCTGCATCATCAGATCGAGATACCGCACGCGCTCGCTCTCGTCGAGCGGCAACTCACGCATCGTTTCTAGAAAACCGGATAGCACAGTCAACGGCGTCTTAAGCTCGTGCGATACGTTCGCGACAAAATCGCGGCGCATCGCGTCGGTGCGTTCGAGCTCCGTGATGTCCTGCGACAGCACCAGCTTGCGATTCTCACCGTACGGAAATACCTGCACGGAAATCACGTTCTGCCGCTTGTCGCCCATCCCGCGCATGATCAGCATCTCTTCGTAATGATGCGAATTCAGGTAGCGGACGAAGTCGGGATGACGCACGAGATGCGTGATGTGCTGGCGCAGATCGCGTTTCGCATCGAGGCCGAAGTGCTCTTCGGAGATCGCGTTGCACCACTCGATCTGATCGTGATCGTCGAGCATCGCAACACCGTTCGGCGACGCCTGGATCGCCTGAATGAAACGCGAGTGCTGCTGCTCGACCTGACGCACCTGCGCGTGCCAGCGCTTCGCGAGCTTGTGCAGCCGGTAGTAGATTTCGCCCCAGATGCCCGGCGCGCTCGGCACTTCACCATACACAGGCGCGTCGAGCAGACGCCACAGGCGCTGCTTGTGAAACGTGCTGAAGATGCCTTGCGCGAGCAACGCGAGCACGGCGAGCGTCAACGCCGCCTTGGTGCTGACGAACACACCGACTGCCGCGCACAGCACAGCGAGGAGCACAAGCGATACCAGGGAGCGCGCCCAGATGATGTTCATGTGTTCCTGCAACCTTGAAGACAAATCTGAAGACTACAGAGACAACAAAGCGCGCTGCGATGACATGCCGCAGCGCGCTTCGTGTTTTTCAATCAGTTTACCTTATGCGCTCTTGGCCAGGCGATACCCGCTGCCCCGCACCGTCTCGATCATCGCATCACAGCCGGCCGGCTTGAGCGCGGCGCGCAGACGCTTGATATGCACGTCGACCGTGCGCTCTTCGACGAACACATGGTCGCCCCACACCTGATCGAGCAGCTGCGTGCGGCTGTGGACACGCTCCGGGTGCGTCATGAAGAAGTGCAGCAGACGGAATTCCGTCGGACCCAGATCGAGCTTGATCTCGTTGCCTTCCGCATGAGCCGCGACGCGATGCGTCGCCGGGTCGAGCTTCAGCCCGTTGATCGCAACGACGTCTTCCGTCAGCTGCGGCGCGCGGCGGCGCAGCACCGCCTTGATGCGCGCCATCAGTTCCTTCGGCGAGAACGGCTTCGTCACGTAATCGTCGGCGCCGATTTCGAGGCCGAGCACCTTGTCCTGCTCGTCGCCGCGCGCCGTCAGCATGATGATGGGAATGTGCTTCGTGCGCTCGTTGTTGCGCAGCTCGCGCGCGAACGCAATACCCGATTTGCCCGGCAGCATCCAGTCGAGCAGCACGAGATCGGGAAGCACATCGCTGATCAGGTTCTGCGCCTGTTCGGCGTTGTACGCACGAATCGGACAATGGCCCGCGTGTTGCAAGTTGACCGAGATCAGCTCGGAAATAGCGGGTTCATCTTCGATAACGAGAATACTGCTGGGCATCGGCGCCTCTTGATAAACGAAATGCGATGAAAACGGTTCGCGTGAGCGGATAAACGCACCCGCTCACGAATCACAACTCAGCGATCAGCTGAGCGCCTCGCGTTCGAGCGCGTCGCGGCCCATATGGCGCACGTCCGTGCCCTTCACCACGTAGATGATGAACTCGGCGATGTTCTTCGAGTGGTCGCCGATCCGCTCGATCGCCTTCGCGATGAACAGGAAGTCGAGCCCGACGGAGATCAGGCGCGGATCTTCCGTCATGTACGAAATCAGCTTGCGCACGAACGCGCGGAATTCCTCGTCGATCGCCTTGTCGTCGCGCACGATCTGCGCGGCGGCCACCGTGTCGAGGCGCGCGAACGCATCGAGCGCGCGGCGCAGGATGCTCACGGCCATATCGCCCGACAGCTTGATCTCGGCGATGTTGATCGTGCGCGATGCGCCGTCTTCCGACAGGCGCTTGGTGCGCTTGGCGATCTTCTCGGCTTCGTCGCCGGCGCGCTCGAGGTTCGTAATGGTCTTCGAGATCGCCATCACGAGGCGCAGGTCGCGCGCCGTCGGCTGACGCCGCGCGATGATGTTGCTGCACTCTTCGTCGATCTCGACTTCCATCTGGTTCAGACGTTCTTCGGCGGCGATCACCTGATCGGCGATACCGGTGTCGAATTCGTTCAGCGCGTTCATCGCGGCGACGATCTGCGCCTCGACGAGGCCGCCCATTTCGAGCACCTTCGAAGACACGGCGTTCAGATCGGCGTCGAACTGGCTGGACAGGTGTTTGTCGGTCATGTCGTACTCCCTAAGCTCGTGCGCTCAGCGCTTAGCCGAAACGGCCCGTGATGTAGTCTTCCGTTTCCTTGCGGACCGGCTTGATGAAGATCTTCTCGGTGTCGCCGAACTCGATCAGCTCACCCAGGTACATATAGGCAGTGTAGTCCGAACAACGCGCCGCCTGCTGCATGTTGTGCGTGACGATCACCACCGTATAGTCGCTCTTCAGTTCGGCGATCAGTTCTTCGATGCGCCCCGTCGAAATCGGGTCGAGCGCCGAGCACGGTTCGTCGAGCAGCAGCACTTCCGGACGGATCGCGATGCCGCGCGCGATGCACAGACGCTGCTGCTGGCCGCCCGACAGACCGTAACCGCTCTGGCCGAGCTTGTCCTTCACTTCATTCCACAGCGCCGCCTTGGTCAGCGCCCATTCGACGCGATCGTCCATCTCCGAGCGCGACAGCGTTTCGAACATCTTCACGCCGAACGCGATGTTGTCGTAGATCGACATCGGGAACGGCGTCGGCTTCTGGAACACCATGCCGATGCGCGCGCGCAGCAGCGAAATGTCGCGCTTCGTCGTGAGCAGGTTTTCGCCGTCCATCAGGATTTCGCCTTCGGCGCGCTGCTCCGGATAGAGCGCATACATCTTGTTGAACGTGCGCAGCAGCGTCGACTTGCCGCAACCCGACGGACCGATGAACGCGGTCACCTTGCCTTCGGGAATCTGCAGGTTGATGTTCTTCAGCGCGTGATACTTGTTGTAGAAGAAGTTCAGGTTGTTGACTTCGATCTTCGGGCGCGAGGCCGCTGCCGCTTGACCGCTCTGCGCCGGGTCGAAACCGGCGGGTGCCGCCGGGCGTTCGACGGGATTCAGGTGACTTTCTGCCATGTTCATCGGATCGCTCCGCCCTTACTTTTTCGAGAAGATCGTACGCGCGAGGATGTTGAGTCCCAACACCCCGAGCGTGATCAGGAAGACGCCAGCCCACGCGAGCGATTGCCACTGCGCAAACGGGCTCATCGCGAACTTGAAGATCGTGACCGGCAGGTTCGCAACCGGTTGATTCATGTCCAGCGTGAAGAATTGATTGGACAGCGCCGTGAAGAGCAGCGGCGCCGTTTCGCCAGCAATACGCGCGATGGCCAGCAACACGCCCGTCACGATGCCCGCCACCGACGCCTTCAGCGTAATCGACAGCACCATCTTCCACTTCGGCGTGCCGAGCGCGAAAGCCGCTTCTCGCAGCGCGTTCGGCACGAGCTTCAGCATGTTCTCCGTGGTGCGGATCACGATGGGAACCTGCAGCAGCGCCAGCGAGATCACGCCCGCCCAACCGCTGAAGTGGCCCATCTTCGCGACGACCAGCGCGTACACGAACAAACCGACGACGATCGACGGCGCCGACAGCAGGATGTCGTTGATGAAGCGCGTGATGCTCGCGAGCCAGCCCTTCTGGCCATACTCGGCGAGATACACGCCCGCCATGATGCCGATCGGCGTGCCGACGAACGTCGCGATCACGACCAGCATCAGGCTGCCGACGATCGCGTTCGCAAGACCGCCGCCGTCCGTGTTCGGTGGCGGCGTCGACTGCGTGAACAGCTCGATCGACAAACCGCCGATGCCGAGGCGCAGCGTCGTGTAGAGAATCCACACCAGCCAGAGGAGGCCGAATGCCATTGCCGCAAGCGACATCGTCAGCGCGATCGCATTGGTGATTTTCCGGCGCTTTTGCAGCCGGGTGCGCATCGCTTCGAGCGCGGCGCTGTCGGTGGTGCCCGGCATGTTCATCGAGGACTGGCTCATTTCGCGCCCTCCCCTTTCTCGAGACGAAGCAGCATGATCTTCGAAATCGCCAGCACGATGAAGGTAATCACAAACAGGATCAGGCCGAGTTCCATCAGCGCGGCCGTATGCAGGCCGGGCGCGGCTTCCGCGAACTCGTTCGCGAGCGCCGACGTGATGCTGTTACCCGGCGAGAACAGCGACACGTTGTCGAGCAGGTTCGTATTGCCGATCACGAACGTGACGGCCATCGTCTCGCCGAGCGCGCGGCCAAGGCCGAGCATCACGCCGCCGATCACGCCCGTCTTCGTGAAAGGAAGCACGATCTTCCACATCACTTCCCAGGTCGTGCAGCCGATGCCGTACGCCGATTCCTTCAGCAGCACGGGCGTGACTTCGAACACGTCGCGCATCACCGATGCGATGTACGGAATGATCATAATCGCGAGAATCACGCCCGCGCACAAAATGCCGATGCCGATAGGCGGGCCCTTGAACAGCGCGCCGATGATCGGCATGCCGCCGAGCAGCGTGCCGAGCGGCTTTTCGAAATACTGCGCGAAGATCGGCGCGAACACGAGCAGGCCCCACATGCCGTAGACGATCGACGGAATCGCGGCGAGCAGCTCGATCGCGATGCCGAGCGGCCGGCGCAGCCACGCGGGCGACAGTTCGGTCAGAAAGAGCGCGATGCCGAAGCTCACAGGCACCGCGATGATAAGTGCAATGATCGACGTCGCAATCGTGCCGTAGATGGGCACCAGCGCGCCGAACTGCTCGGAAGGTGGATCCCAATCGGCCGTCCACAGGAAGGCGAGGCCGAATTTCTGGATCGTCGGCAGCGAAGCGACGATCAACGACACGATAATGCCGCCGAGCAGCAGTAGCGTGACGATGGCGGAAAGCCGGGCAATGCCGCCGAAAATGACGTCGCCTGCGCGGCTGGGCGCTTTCTGCGTCGTGCTACCGGGCGGAGTCGACCGGGCGCCGTCAGAAGTGAGAGGGAGGTCGGACATGGGAGCTGATAAACCTGTTTCCGGTTGCCGCATGGCGTATGCCAGACGGCCAGAACGATGGCCGCCGGGCTTCATCGAAGCCGGGCGGCCGGCCGCGCGCATCATCCAGCTGTCATGCGCGCGGTGCTTGCTGCTGTTGCTGCGAGTCGAGGATTACTCGGCGAGCGCCTTGCCCGATGCGTCCTTGACCTTTGCCTTCCACTGCGTCTTGATTTCCGACACGACCGACTCCGGCAGCGTGATGTAGTCCAGATCGTTCGCAGCCTGGCCGCCGTTCTTGAACGCCCAGTCGAAGAACTTCAGCGTTTCCGCGCCTTGCGGGCCCTTGTCCTGCGTCGTGTGCAGCAGCACGAACGTCGCGCCGACGATCGGCCATGCGTTCTTGCCCGGCTCGTTCGTCAGGATCTGGTAGAACGACTTCGACCAGTCAGCGCCGGCTGCCGCTGCCTTGAACGTTTCCGTCTTCGGCTCGACCACGGTGCCTGCCGAGTTCTTCAGGTCGACGTAGGTCATGTGGTTTTGCTTCGCGTACGCCCACTCCACATAGCCGATCGCGCCCGGCAGACGCTGCACGAATGCCGCGACGCCGTCGTTGCCCTTGCCGCCCGTGCCCGTCGGCCAGTTGACCGTCGAACCTTCACCGATCTTCGACTTCCACTCGGGGTTGACCTTCGACAGGTAATTCGTCCAGATGAAGCTCGTGCCCGAGCCGTCAGCGCGGCGGACCACGGCGATGTCCGTATCCGGCAGCTTGACCTTCGGGTTCAACGCGGCGATTGCCGGGTCGTTCCACTTCTTGACCTTGCCGAGGTAGATGTCGCCGAGCATTTCGCCCGACAGCGTGATTTCGCCGGCCTTCACGCCCGGCACGTTGATCACGGGCACCACGCCGCCGACCACCGTCGGGAACTGGAACAGGCCTTCCTTCGCGAGTTCGTCGTCCTTCAGCGGAGCGTCCGAGCCTGCGAAGTCAACCGTCTTCGCGACGATCTGCTTGACGCCGCCCGACGAGCCGATGCCCTGATAGTTGACCTTGCCGCCGCCCGTCTTCTGGTAAGCATCTGCCCACTTCGTGTAGATCGGTGCTGCAAAGGTGCTGCCCGCGCCAGTGATATCGGCGGCTTGCGCTGCGATCGCGAAGAGAGCGCCAGCCATGCCAGCGAACGCGGTTTGCATCAGTTTCATGTTTTCTCCGTGGTTGTGAGCGTGTGCAACGACACCGCGAAGAATAGTGGCCAATTGTGACAGTCACATGACTAATCGTGAACTTCCTGTGACAGTTCTATTACGGTCGTGAAAGGCGCTATGTCAGGGTTTCTACTGCAGAAGCAGATGTGCTTTGAATCGGTGGTTTTACGCTCGAAATCGCCCGCTGCGAACGTTTGCGGGCTTTGGCGCTCAATGAGACGACTGCGTGAAAAAAAGGGCGGCATAGCGCCGCCCTTCTCGTCGAAACGCTTCTGTCGCGACTCAGGTCGTCGCCTGCTTGACGACGTCCGCGATCGTTTCCGCGTGGTGCACGGCGTCCTTTTCTTGCGCGGCCTCGACCATCACGCGCAGGACGGGCTCGGTGCCCGACGCGCGGATCAGTACGCGACCGCTGCCGTCGAGCGCGCCTTCCGCCTCGCTGATCGCACGACGGATCGCGTCGCTGCCCTTCCAGTCCGCGCCCGGCTGCATCCGCACGTTGATCAGCTTCTGCGGGAACAGATTGACGCCCTCGAGCAGTTGCTCGAGCGAACGGCCGCTGCGCTGCATCGCTGCCAGCACCAGCAGCGCGGAGACGATACCGTCGCCCGTCGTATGGCGATCCAGCGACAGGATATGGCCTGAGCCTTCCGCGCCGAGCTCCCAGCCATGCTCGCGCAGTTGTTCCAGCACGTAGCGGTCGCCCACGGCAGCGCGCACGAACTGCACGCCCGCCTTCTTCAGCGCCACTTCGACGGCCATGTTGGTCATCAGCGTCCCCACTGCGCCTTCGACCTTGCCTTGCGTCGCGATCCGGTCCTGCACCAGCACGTACAACAGCTCGTCGCCGTTGTAGAGCCGCCCGTTCGCGTCGACGACCTGCAGGCGGTCCGCGTCGCCGTCGAGCGCGATACCGAGATCCGCCTTGTTCGCGCGCACCGCGCGCACGAGCGCGTCGGGCGCCGTCGCACCGACGCCGTCGTTGATGTTGAAGCCGTTCGGCGAGACGCCGATCGTGATCACGTCCGCACCGAGTTCATGGAACACTTGCGGCGCGACGTCGTACGCCGCGCCGTGCGCGCAGTCGACGACCAGCTTCATGCCGCGCAGATCGAACGCCTGCGGGAACGTGCTCTTGCAGAACTCGATGTAACGGCCTGCCGCGTCGTCCAGACGTCGCGCCTTGCCGAGGCGCTCGGACGGCGCGCAATCGAGCGGCTTGTCCAGTTGCTCCTCGATCTGCAGCTCGACTTCGTCCGGCAGCTTATTGCCGTCGGCGGAGAAGAACTTGATGCCGTTGTCGTAGTACGGATTGTGCGACGCGCTGATCACGACACCCGCAGCAAGACGCAGTGCGCGCGTCAGATATGCGACGCCCGGCGTCGGCATCGGCCCCGCCAGCATCACGTCGACGCCCGCCGCCGAGAAGCCCGACTCCAGCGCCGCTTCGAGCATGTAGCCCGACACGCGCGTGTCCTTGCCGATCAACACCGTAGGCCGCTTGCCCGTATTCGCCCAGGTGTCGGCGCCCGCGAGCACCTTGCCGGCTGCGTAGCCGAGCCGCAGCACAAAGTCAGGCGTGATCGGCGCTTCGCCGACCTTGCCTCGAATCCCATCTGTTCCGAAATATCGACGTGCCATATTGGAATTTTCCTCCCAAGCGTGGTGATCAGGCGCGCCGCGCTGCGTCGCGCGTCGCCGCCCATACTTTTAGTGCATCCACCGTCTGCTCTACGTCATGCACGCGGATGATCGCGGCCCCCCGTTCAGCCGCGCATACGGCCGCCGCGACACTCGCCGCTACGCGTTGCCGCGCGGGCCTGTCCACGACAGCGCCCAGCATCGACTTGCGCGACATGCCGGCCAGAATGGGCAGCGGCGTGCCGACGATCGGCGCGGTCTGAAACAAGTGAGCGAGCAGCGCGTAATTATGCTCGACCGTCTTGCCAAATCCGAATCCTGGGTCGACGCTGATGCGATTTTTTGCAACACCTGCGCTCATCATCGTATTGACACGTTCATCGAGGAAGGCGCGGATCTCAGCGACGACGTCCGCGTAGGCGGGTTCGCCGAGCTGCATCGTCTGCGGTTCGCCGAGCATATGCATCACGCACAGACCGCACTGGCTGTCCTTCACGGCGTCGATCGCGCCGGGCATCCTGAAGCCCCAGATATCATTAATCAGATCAGCGCCGGCGGCCAGCGCATGGCGCATAACTTCAGGTTTATACGTGTCGACGGATACGGGAATGCCAGCGTCGCTCAGTTCCTTGACGAGGGGTATCACGCGATCCAGTTCGTCTTCAAGCGGTACGGGCGGCGCACCGGGCCGCGTCGACTCGCCGCCGATGTCGATGATGTCGGCGCCGTCGGCCAGCATCAGCTCCGCCTGCAGCCGCGCCTTGCTGGGCTCTGCGTACAGACCGCCGTCGGAAAACGAATCGGGGGTGACATTCAGAATGCCCATTACGAGCGGGCGTTCGAACGTAAAGGTGAACCGGCCGCATTGCATCGGCTCGGGAATGGGATAAAGCGGGGAATTGGCGTTTGACACGAGACAGGACCGTACTACGAAGGCGAAGGGTTAAGAACGACCGCGAAACGACCGTATCGCGATCCGAGCAGCATTAGAAATGCAAACGGGCCGGTGTGAAAACACACCGGCCCGTAAAACACCTTTAACCGATCATCAGGTAGCCGGCGCGGTCGCGCTGCCCGGCTTCACTTCCGTGCCCGGGCTGCTGCCGCCCGATGCATCGCCAGGCGACGGCGAGCTCTTCGGCGAGCGCGGCGGACGGCCAGCCATGATGTCGTTGATCTGATCGGCGTCGATCGTTTCCCACTCCATCAGCGCTGCGGTCATCGCCTCGACCTTGTCGCGGTTCGCGTCGAGCAAGCGCTTCGCGAGGTTGTACTGGTCGTCCAGCACGCGACGGATTTCCGCGTCGACCTTCTGCTGCGTCGCTTCCGAAATGGTGCGCGTGAAGCCCCGGCCAAACGGCGACGCATCGTTCTCGTCGTCGACGTAGACCATCGGTCCCAACGCGTCGGTCATGCCGAAGCGAGCCACCATCGCACGCGCGGTGGCCGTCGCCTTGTTGAAGTCGTCCGATGCGCCTGTGCTGATCAGGTTCAGGAACAGCTCTTCCGCCACGCGCCCGCCGAACAGGATGGCCAGACGGTCGAGCAGGTAATCCTTCGAATACGTCTCGTTGTCGTGCTCCGGCAACTGCCACGTCACGCCCAGCGCACGACCGCGCGGGATGATCGTGACCTTGTGCACCGGGTCCGCCTTCGGCAGCAGCTTGGCGATCACCGCATGGCCGGACTCGTGGTAAGCCGTCGCGCGCTTCGCGTCTTCGCGGATCACGGCCGACTTCCGCTCCGGACCCATGAAGATCTTGTCCTTCGCGTCCTCGAAGTCCTGCATTTCGACGATGCGTTTGCCGCGACGCGCGGCGAACAGCGCCGCTTCGTTCACGAGGTTCGCCAGATCGGCGCCCGAGAAGCCCGGTGTGCCACGCGCGATCACTGCCGCGTCGACGTCGTTCGAGATCGGTACCTTGCGCAAGTGCACCTTCATGATGTGCTCGCGGCCACGGATATCCGGCAAACCGACATACACCTGACGGTCGAAACGGCCCGGACGCAGCAGCGCCTTGTCGAGCACGTCCGAACGGTTCGTCGCGGCGATCACGATCACGCCCGAGTTCGCTTCGAAGCCGTCCATCTCGACGAGCATCTGGTTCAGCGTCTGTTCGCGCTCGTCGTTGCCGCCGCCCATGCCGGCGCCGCGATGACGGCCGACCGCGTCGATTTCGTCGATGAACACGATGCAAGGCGCATGCTTCTTCGCCTGCTCGAACATGTCGCGCACACGAGCCGCGCCAACGCCGACGAACATTTCGACGAAGTCCGAACCCGAGATGCTGAAGAACGGCACCTTCGCCTCACCAGCGATGGCGCGCGCGAGCAGCGTCTTACCGGTTCCCGGTGGACCGACCAGCAGCACGCCGCGTGGAATGCGGCCACCCAGCTTCTGGAACTTCTGCGGATCGCGCAGGAAGTCGACCAGTTCGGACACTTCTTCCTTGGCCTCGTCGCAGCCGGCGACATCCGAGAAATTGATTGCATTGTTGTTCTCATCGATCAGACGCGCACGGGATTTACCGAACGAGAACGCACCGCCTTTCCCGCCTCCCTGCATCTGTCTCATCATGTAGAACCAGAACCCGATGATCAGGATGGTTGGCCCGAGGTAATACAACGCGGACACCAGCGCGTTCGGCTCGTCATCCGCCTTGCCGCTGACCTGCACGCCATACTTCATCAGGTCGCCGACCATCCAGATGTCGCCCGGCGACACGATCTGATACTTTTGACCGTCGGCCGGCGTCACCGTGAGGTTGCGCCCCTGAACGATCACGCTCTTGACCTTGCCGCTTTTCGCGTCGTCCATGAACTGCGAATACGAAACGCCTTCCTGGACACGGGGCTTGTCGAACTGCTTGAACACCGTAAACAGCACCAGTGCGATCACCAGCCACACTGCTGCTTTCGAAAACATGTTGTTGTTCAAAGCACCACTCCTTCACTCATAGACAAGCGCCTACATTTGCCTTGCGGCACCACTCAGGCATTCTAATCCAGTCCGAAGACCCCTGCCATAAGCATTCGCTACCGCATAAATAGCGTACCGCGCAACCTCAGCGCTCTTATTTTCCGGCGTGCCGGAAATGCGGGCTTACATATCACTGCACCCGTTTTTAACGGGGTCGCTTCAGATGCCTTCCCAGAATAAACGTCTCGGAGGATTTGTCCCGAGACGCCTTCGGTTTGCGAGCGGCCACCGTCTTAAACTGATGCTTGAACTTTTCGACAATCTGGCTGTAACCGCTGCCATGGAAGCATTTGACTAAAAGGGCACCATCAGGTTTGAGGTGGTTTTGCGAAAACTCCAGCGCGAGATCGCACACATGCTCGATTCGCGCGGCATCCGCCACCCCCACTCCCGACAGGTTGGGCGCCATATCCGAAATTACAAGATCGACATCGCGCTCTCCGACCACTTCTTCCAGTTGTTCGAGAACATTGTCCTCGCGAAAGTCGCCCTGAATGAAATGAACGTCGGCGATCGGCTCCATCGGCAGCAGGTCGAGCGCGATGATTGTGCCGTCGATCCCGCCGTCCCGCTGTGCGTCGCGGTGCTTGCCCTGCGCGAGCTTGTTGCGTACGTACTGGCTCCAGCTGCCGGGCGCGGCGCCCAGATCGACAATCACCTGACCCGGCCGGATCAGCTTGTCCTGCTCGTCGATTTCCTTCAGCTTGTAGGCTGCGCGGGCGCGATAGCCCTCCCGCTGTGCCATTTTCACGTACGGATCGTTGATGTGGTCGTGCAGCCACGACGTGTTGAACTTGTTTTTTGCCATTAAACGTTGAACTCTTGCTACGTAATGCCGCGCTTTTAGCGGATAATACGCGTTTAATTCGCGCGGCTGCAGCCAAAGACCGCCTGCCGCGCTCGTGATTCTGCTTGTAGTCCGCGTCGCCGCTGCCATCGCACCTGGCGCCGTCGTTGATGCCGGACTCATCGCCCGCAGTTTCCTAACCGCAGTTTCCTGATTTTTCGCGCACCGCCTGCTGTTCCGCCGGATCGCCGGTTTGCCGGACCACCGGTCCCTGCTCGCGGGCGTCGCCATTTTAGTCGAGTCCTCTACTTCTCATGCCAGCCCTCAAAGTTTCTTCCGAACAACGCGCCGAATTGCGCTCCCAGGCTCACGCGCTCAAGCCGGTCGTGATCGTCGGCGCCGAAGGGCTGACCGATGCCGTGCTGGCTGAAATCAAGGTCCATCTGAAAGCGCACCAGCTGATCAAGATCCGCGTGTTCGGCGACGAGCGCGAAGAGCGCATCGCCATCTACGACGAAATCTGCGATCGCCTGAATGCGGCGCCGATCCAGCATATCGGCAAGCTGCTCGTGATCTGGAAGCCGGAAAAGGTGGCCACCGAGCGCGCTCCCGCCGCCACGAAAGCGAAGCGCGGCGCGCTGCCGAGCGTCCGTGAGGCCCTCGGCGATGCACCGGCGGGCAAGGGACGCGCGCCTCGCGTCGTGAAGGTCGTCAAGCCGTCCGAAAATCCGATGCGCAAGCCAAAAGCGCAGAAACTGGTGGTGCGCGGCAACGAGCGCGTCACCGCGGGCGGCAACATCAAGAAAGCGAAGAAACGCCAGACCAGCGCGAAGCGCATGCATCAGACGTCGAAGTAAAACGGGAGTGGCGCGGAAAACCAGTCTGATATTTGGACTGGGCCGCGCCGCCCGAAGAGCATTTACCGGGCGCCGCGCCTCGTGCGGCGATCCGCCGCGTACTTGAGTGCTGTCGAGCCACGCTACTCGCCCACGCGGACGCGATCAGCGTCGATACGCTATCCCGCCGTCGGGCCAGCGACGCGTCCCGCGCCGCGCTCCACGGCGATGCCCGTTCCCGCCGGCAGCTTCCACACGAGCACGATGCCCAACAGGCTTTCGATCAGATAGAACACACTCGACACGCCGTGCAGCATGCCAAAGCGGCTTGCATAGACGGAGTGGCCGACATCCGTGCCCGCTTCCTGCGCGGCGATGCGCAGCGCATTCATGAACGGTTGCAGCGCAAAGTAGCCGACCAGCACGCACACCAGCATGCCGGCAATCAGCCAGCGCAGACGCCGATACGCATCGCCGCCGCGCCGGACCAGCACGTTGCACAGCGCAAGCAGCAGCACGCCGCACACCACGCCGATCACGCCTTCGATGCGAAACAGTTGCGCCGCGACCGCGCCCGCCGTCACCCGGTCGAGCGACGTGAACAGCACGGGCGCCACGGCGTAGCCAATGGTCAGCAAGCTGCCGATCCAAACGACCGTCAACAGGCGGAACAGGCGATGCGGCATCGAAGACACGGCAGCCGCCTCAGATGTAACGGACCGCGATGATTTCGTACTCGCGCACGCCGCCGGGCGCCTGCACCGACGCGACATCGCCTTCCGTCTTGCCGATCAGCGCGCGCGCGATCGGCGAGCTGACGGAAATCAGGCCGTGCTCGAGATCGGCTTCGTCATCGCCGACGATTTGATAGGTAACCGAAGCACCCGAATCCAGATCTTCCAGATCGACCGTCGCGGCGAACACAACGCGGCCTTCTGCGTCGAGTGCGGACGGATCGATGATTTGCGCGCCCGCCAGCTTCGATTCGATTTCAGCGATGCGGCCTTCGATAAAGCCCTGCTTCTCTTTCGCAGCGTCGTACTCGGCGTTTTCCGACAGATCGCCCTGGGCGCGCGCTTCCGAGATCGAATTGATGACAGACGGACGCTCAACCGATTTCAGGCGCTGCAATTCGTCGCGCAGTTGGTCTGCGCCGCGCTTCGTCAATGGAATAGTGCTCATAAACAACTCTTTGGCAAAAGACAGCCACAAAAAAAATCACCGCGGTTAAGTGCATCCCGGTACGGTGCGCAAACGTGGCACAAAGCCCGATCTGACACCTTAGGGACGCCGCTTAACCGCGGCACTTACGTCTTGGACAGAAATCTGAAGCCTTAGTTTAGGCGAGCGTGGAGTCCTTGTAAATCATAGACTTCCAGATCCTTCAGATAACGCAAGCCTTCAACCGCGGCACGCGCGCCCGACATCGTCGTGTAGTACGTGACCTTGTTCGCCTGCGCGCTCATGCGGATCGAACGCGAATCGGCGATGGCTGCGCGCGTTTCGTCGACGGTCGTGAAGACGAGCGCGATCTCGCCGTTCTTGATCATGTCGACGATGTGCGGGCGACCGTCCTTCACCTTGTTGACGACGCGCACGGGCACGCCCGCCGCTTCGATCGCCGCCGCCGTGCCCTTCGTCGCGACGAGCGGATAGCCCAGCTCATGCAGCATACGCGCGACTTCGACGGCCTTCGGCTTGTCGGCGTCCATCACAGTCAAGAGCACCGTGCCCGACTCCGGCAGACGCGAACCCGCTGCGAGCTGCGACTTGAAGAGCGCCTCGCCGAAGGTCTGGCCAACGCCCATCACCTCGCCCGTTGAACGCATTTCGGGTCCGAGCACCGGGTCGACAGCCGGGAACTTGACAAACGGGAACACCGCTTCCTTCACGCTGAAGTACGGCGGGATGACTTCCTTCGTCACGCCCTGCTGCGCGAGCTTCTGGCCGACCATCGCGCGCGCCGCGATCTTCGCGAGCGGCAGGTTGGTCGCCTTCGACACGTACGGCACCGTGCGCGAAGCGCGCGGATTCACTTCGAGCACGTAAATGACGTCCAGCTTCGAGCCGTCCGCCTGCGGCACCTGCTGGATCGCGAACTGCACGTTCATCAGGCCGACCACGTTCAGTGCTTTCGCCATCGCGCCCGTCTGCCGCTTGAGCTCAGCGACGGTTTCCTTCGACAGCGAGTACGGCGGCAGCGAGCAAGCCGAGTCGCCCGAGTGCACGCCTGCCTGTTCGATGTGCTCCATCACGCCGCCGATGAACACCGTGTCGCCGTCCGAGATGCAATCCACATCGCATTCGATCGCGTCGTTCAGGAAGCGGTCCAGCAACACGGGCGAATCGTTCGACACCTTCACGGCCTCGCGCATATAGCGCTCGAGGTCGCGCGGCTCGTGGACGATTTCCATCGCGCGGCCGCCGAGCACGTACGACGGACGCACGACGAGCGGATAGCCGATTTCGTCGGCGAGCTTGAGCGCTTCGTCTTCGGCGCGCGCGGTGCGATTCGGCGGCTGGCGCAGACCGAGGTCCTGCAGCAGCTTCTGGAAACGCTCGCGGTCTTCCGCGGCATCGATCATGTCCGGCGACGTGCCGACGATGGGCACGCCGTTCGCTTCGAGATCGAGCGCGAGCTTCAGCGGCGTCTGGCCGCCGTACTGGACGATCACGCCGAGCGGCTTTTCCTTGTCGACGATTTCGAGCACGTCTTCGAGCGTCAGCGGCTCGAAGTACAGACGGTCCGACGTGTCGTAGTCGGTCGAAACGGTTTCAGGGTTGCAGTTGACCATGATCGTTTCGTAGCCGTCTTCGCGCATGGCGAGCGCGGCGTGCACGCAGCAGTAGTCGAACTCGATGCCCTGGCCGATCCGGTTCGGGCCACCGCCCAGCACCATGATCTTCTTGTTGTTCGTCGGGTTCGCTTCGCACTCTTCTTCGTACGTCGAGTACATGTACGCCGTCTTCGTCGCGAACTCGGCCGCGCAGGTGTCGACGCGCTTGTACACGGGGCGCACGTTCAGTTCAATCCGGCGCTTGCGCACGTCGGCGCCCGTCGCGCCGAGCAGCTTCGCGAGGCGGCGATCCGAGAAGCCGCTTTGCTTCAGATAAATCAGCTCTTCCTTCGTGAGGCTCGCGAGCGTGCGGCCTTCGAGCGCCTTTTCCTTGCGAACGATCTCTTCGATCTGCGCGAGGAACCACGGGTCGATCGCCGTTTCCTCGAAGATTTCCTGTTGCGTCAGACCGAGGCGGAACGCGTCGCCGACATACCAGATGCGGTCCGGACCGGCTTCACCGATTTCGCGGATCACTTCGTCGCGGCTCGTGGTCTTTTCATCCAGACCGTCGACGCCGACTTCCAGACCGCGCAGCGCTTTCTGGAACGATTCCTGGAACGTGCGGCCGATCGCCATCACTTCGCCGACCGACTTCATCTGCGTGGTCAGACGCGGATCGGCTTCGCGGAATTTTTCGAACGCGAAACGCGGAATCTTGGTGACGACGTAATCGATGGTCGGTTCGAACGAAGCCGGCGTCTGACCACCCGTGATTTCGTTCTTCAGCTCGTCCAGCGTGTAGCCGACGGCGAGCTTCGCCGCGACCTTCGCGATCGGGAAGCCCGTTGCCTTCGACGCCAAAGCCGACGAACGCGACACGCGCGGGTTCATTTCGATCACGATCATCCGGCCATCGACGGGGTTGATCGAGAACTGCACGTTCGAGCCGCCCGTATCGACGCCGATCTCACGCAGCACCGCGAGCGATGCATTACGCAGGATCTGGTATTCCTTGTCGGTGAGCGTCTGCGCCGGCGCGACGGTGATCGAGTCGCCCGTGTGGATGCCCATCGGGTCGAGGTTTTCGATCGAGCAGACGATGATGCAGTTGTCCTTTTTATCGCGGACCACTTCCATCTCGTACTCTTTCCAGCCGAGCAGCGATTCTTCGATCAGCAGTTCGCGCGTCGGCGACAGATCGAGACCGCGCTTGCAGATCTCTTCGAATTCTTCGCGGTTGTACGCGATGCCGCCGCCCGAGCCGCCGAGTGTGAACGACGGACGGATCACGATCGGGTAGCCGCCGCCACCCGTGAACGCCGCGATTTCCGCTTGCACCTGCAACGCTTCTTCCATCGAATGCGCGATGCCCGACTTCGCCGAGCCGAGGCCGATCTTCGTCATCGCGTCCTTGAACTTCTGACGGTCTTCAGCCTTGTCGATCGCTTCCGGCGACGCACCGATCAGTTCGACCTTGTACTTTTCCAGCACGCCGTGGTGATGCAGATCGAGCGCGCAGTTCAGCGCGGTCTGGCCGCCCATCGTCGGCAGGATCGCGTCCGGGCGCTCCTTCGCGATGATGCGCTCGACCACTTCCCACGTGATCGGCTCGATGTAGGTGACGTCGGCCGTATTCGGGTCGGTCATGATCGTCGCCGGATTGCTGTTGACGAGAATGACCTTGTAGCCTTCCTCACGCAGCGCCTTGCACGCCTGCGCGCCCGAGTAGTCGAACTCGCACGCCTGGCCGATGATGATCGGACCCGCGCCGATAATGAGGATGCTCTTGATGTCTGTCCGCTTGGGCATAACGCTCTCGCTAATGTATTCCTGAGTTCTTACTGTTGGCGCGCCGGCGGTGTGCCGTTCGGGCTGGCCCATTTGGGCCGGCCGTGGAGGCTGTGCCGAACGGCATCGCGGGGCGCGCTTTCTTCCGTCGCTGCTTTTACGAGCGCCTGCTTACGCCGCTGCCGACTTGCTGCCCTTCGCCTCGTCCATCAACGCGGTGAAGCGGTCGAACAGATAGGCGATGTCATTCGGACCGGGCGATGCTTCCGGGTGGCCCTGGAAGCAGAATGCCGGCTTGTCCGTCAGCGCGAAGCCTTGCAGCGTGCCGTCGAACAGCGACACGTGCGTCACCTTCGCGTTGGCGGGCAGCGTGTCAGCGTCGACCGCGAAGCCGTGGTTCTGCGACGTGATCACGACGCGGCCGTCGCCGAGGTCCTTCACGGGATGATTCGCGCCGTGGTGGCCCGTCTTCATCTTCATCGTCTTCGCGCCGACGGCGAGACCCATGATCTGATGGCCAAGGCAGATGCCGAACGTCGGAATGCCGCGCTCGATGAATTCGCGCGTAGCAGCAATCGCGTAATCGCACGGTTCCGGGTCGCCGGGGCCGTTCGACAGGAAGATGCCGTCCGGATTCAGCGCGAGCGCGTCAGCAGCCGTGGCTTGCGCCGGCAGCACCGTGACCTGGCAACCCCGCTCCGCGAGCATGCGCAGAATGTTGTACTTCACGCCGAAGTCGAACGCGACGACGCGGTAGCGCGGCGTGTTCTGCATGCCGTAGCCGCTGCCCAGACGCCATTCCGTCTGCTTCCATTCGTACGGCTTTTGCGTCGACACGACTTTCGCGAGGTCCATGCCCGCGAGGCCGGGGAACGAGCGCGCGAGTTCGATTGCCTGCGCTTCGTCATCCGAGCCTGCGAGAATCGCGCCGTTTTGCGCGCCCTTGTCGCGCAGCACGCGCGTGAGCTTGCGGGTGTCGATACCGGCGATCGCGACAACGCCTTCCGCCTTCAGGTAATCCGGGAGCGTGCGCTCCATACGGAAGTTCGACGCGAGAACAGGCAGATCACGGATGATCAGGCCGGCGGCATGGACTTTCGTGGCTTCGACATCTTCGGCGTTCACACCAACATTGCCGATGTGCGGATACGTCAGCGTGACGATCTGGCGCGCGTAGCTGGGGTCGGTCAGGATTTCCTGATAGCCGGTGATGGCCGTATTGAAGACGACTTCACCGATCGTATGACCGGGCGCGCCGATCGAGTAACCACGAAAGACCGTGCCGTCGGCGAGCGCGAGCAGAGCGGGAGAAAATGACGGCAACACGGGAGACTCCTTGGGGAGCACCCTGTTGCCGACCTGTCTATCCGACCGTGCGGGCCGCGGCGAGGCGCATCATTCGATGCGCGCGCAGGCTCGCTCGCGTTGTCGCTGTTCGCGGAGGGTCGCATGGGGCGCCGCGGAGCTCGCAGTCGGCCCATTGTGTAGGCGAACTGGCTGGTTGCGGGCCGCTGGCGACAGTAGCCGGGAGGTTTCACTCATGAAAAACAACCGGGACTACAACGAAACGCGGCGGATGAACGGTATGGGAGAGGTAGGCGCTAGGGTGCGGGTTGATAAGCTCAAACCTTGAAATTATAGCCTGAAATGACCCTTCTCTTCAAATCCGAGATCGGCGATAGCGCGGCGAACCTGCTGCTAGCGGGCGCTCCGGGCGCAATCAGCTTGCCGCACGGCTCGCCTGCCCGGCATTTCACTGCATATCAGGATATGGCCGGCAGCTTACGGCTGATGTTCGGCGTGCACGCGCGCCGGACTCTTGGCCACGACACGGCTCGGCAGCACGTACCAGATGGCGCTCGCCAGTTGCAGCGCAACGAGAATGCCCCACGCGGTCAGATGCGCGGCGGGCGGATAGTGTCCGTCAACGGGCGTCCAGCGCGACAGCACCGCGCCGACGCCAATCTGGAAGCCGAAGATCAGCAGAAAAATGATCAGCGTCAGTGTCGTATTCGCGCGTCCGATCAGATGCGGCGGGAAATGGCGCGCGAGCACCGCATAACTCAGAATGCCGACGCCGCCGAAAAACCCATAAGCTGCCCACAGCAATCCCGCGGGCAGCGGCGCACGCAACATGATCAGCAGTTGCGTGATGACGAAAAGCACCATGCCGACGCCGCAAAACGCATACAGCGATAGCCCTCGCCGCTCCATGCTGCGCGCCGCCGCGCCGAAGCCGACGCAGCCGGCCATCATCGCGAAACCGAGCACCGACACGAACGCGGCCGCTTCATGCGACTGGAAGCCCGACACGTCGCGCAACCAGGCGCCCACCCACAGCGACTGCATTGCGTAGAACACGCCTTGCGTGACGACCGAGAACGACGCGATCTTCCAGAACGCCGCGCTGCGCAGGATATGCCACGTGCCCTTGAACTGGCTGACGAGGCTGGCCTGATGGTGCGTCTCCTTGGTTTCGGGCGCGAACGCCCATAGCATCGTTGCCACGATGATCGTGAGAATGACGAGCCCAAAACAGACGGTGCGCCAGCTTGCAAAGGTCAGCAGCCACGTCAGCGGCGAACCGACTACGACGCCACCCAGACCGCCGACGGCCATTACGAGTCCGTTGATCAGCGGCAGGCGCGCCGCCGGGAAATGCTGCGCCAGCGCCTTGAACGCGCCGCCGAGGCACACCGACACGCCGACGCCAATCAGCAGCCGCCCCGCCATCATCGTCCCAACGCCGTGCGCCGTGCCGAATACGCCAATGCCTGCGGCGGCGAACAGCAGCATCCCCGCCGTCACACGACGCGCGCCGTAGTGATCGAGCAATACACCGGCAGGCAGTTGCGCGCCTGCGAAGCCAAGAAAGTAAAGGCTCGTCAGCAGACCTAGATCGGCGGCCGTCAAGCCGAGCTCGTGCGTGATCAGCGGTGCGAAACCGAGATTCACGCCACGAAACACATACGAGACGAAGTAACCGGCGGAGAACAGGAGAAAAACACGAAGCGGCGTCGAGAACATGAGGCGTCAGCGAGTTGGCCTGGCGGGCCCGAGGGTGAACGATAGCCCAATCATGTCCATCGTGGTGCAAGACCGCGCATCGCGTACGGACTCCCGTAGGGAAACGTCGGTGGAAATGAAAAACGCCGTCACCTCAGGTGACGGCGTCAAGGAAAACGAGGAGAGATCGGAGCGCACTTCATACGCTGCCCCCGCAGCGCATGTTCGGTCATCCTCGAGAAGGCCGCTGTTGTTTACTTGCCCTTCTTCGCGTTGGCCGAGACCTTGTGGCGGCTATCAGTATCGGCCTTCGACGCCTTGCCAGCCGCTTCCGTCGAAACCTTCGTCACCTTGCCTTTTGCGGCAGCAGGCTTGCCAACCGGTTCCGACACCTTCACCACGGCAGTGTGGCCGCGGCCTCGCTTCTTATCGTAGCGCGATTCCGACCTGGTGTCTGCGACCTGGGCACTTGCCTTCTCGACGCCGCCGCCGACGGGCACCGTCGCCAGTTTCTGCGGACCCGGTTCGCTCGGCATCGCCTTGCCGACAGGAACGTGCAGCACGACAACCTGGCCCGGCATCACGAGATCGCGCTTCGTCCGGTTCCAGGCCTTCAACTGACCAATCGATACGTCGTAACGGTCGGCGATCATCGCCATCGACTGCTTGCGGCGGACGCGGATCAGCATCTTGCGCGTGTCGGGCACGTCCGGTTCGATCGCGAGCACGGCACTTTCGGCGACGTCGGCGCTGATGTCTTCGTCGTCGTCATCGGCGCGCGGCACGACGATCGTCGAGCCCGGCTTCAGGCGCATGCCCGCTGGAATTTTGTTGACGGCCATCAGCGTGTCGGGATCGACGCCGATCTTCTCGGCAATCGCGGCCGGACGCGAGCGCTCGGTGACCGTATAGGTCGTCCACGACGACAGCGAACCCGTGTACGACTTCAGATTGCGCTCGAACGCGCTGGCGTTGTCAAACGGCAGCAGGATCTGCGGCTGCGTCGCGCCCAGAATGACCGGCTTCTTGAACGACGGGTTCAGCGAACGAAATTCGTCCGGCGTCATGTTCGCGAGCTTCGCGGCGGTGTCGACGTCGATATCGTGCGAAGTCGTCACCGTGACGAAGTACGGGTGGTTCGGAATGGACGGTAGCGTCAGCCCATACACCTGCGGGTTCATCACGATGTTCTTGACGGCCTGCAGCTTCGGCACGTAATTGCGCGTTTCCATCGGCATGCGCAGGCTCTGGTAGTCCGTCGGCAGACCGGCCGCCTCGTTGCGCGCGATCGCGCGCTGCACGTTGCCCTCGCCCCAGTTATACGCGGCGAGCGCCAGATACCAGTCGCCGAACATATCGTGCAGACGCGACAGGTAGTCGAGCGCGGCACTGGTGGAGGCGAGCACATCGCGGCGCTCGTCCTGCCACATGTTCTGCTTGAGGTTGTACGTGCGGCCCGTGCCCGGCACGAACTGCCACATGCCCGCCGCCTTCGCGACCGACAGCGCCTGTGGGTTATACGCGGATTCGATGAACGGCAGGAGCGCCAGCTCGGTCGGCATATGGCGCGCTTCCAGCTCTTCGACGATGTGATACAGGTACTTCTGCGACCGTTCGGTCATGCGCTGGACGTAGTCCGGGCGCTGCGCATACCAGTTGACCTGCATGTCAACGAGGTCGGTCTGCAGGTCGGGCATCTGAAAACCACGGCGGATACGGCCCCAGAGATCGCTGTCCGCGCTCGTCAACTGGTCGACGGAACCCTGGTCGACGTTGATCGTTTCTTTGGCGGTGGCAGTCTTGCGAAGGGCGTCGGCTACGGCTTGCTGGCTAGCGGGATCGGAAGCAGTGGAAAGGCTGTTCGTTGCTGGCCCTTGACTCGCGCAGGCGGCGAGCGTCAGGACCAACAACGCGCTAAAGATAAATCTCATGAACGTCTCGGCTTCCAAAGGGGCTGGAATTTGCAGCCGATAGTACGAAAGACCGCCCTTTCCGTCAATCAGAATAATGTGAAAAACGTAGCCAAATCTGAGGCTTGGCGTTTGTTTCTACGATTGGGATGAGCATGCCCCCATAGTCTACCTGGTCAGCGGAACCTGTTCTTCCATTCCCGCATCAACGTGAAAGCGGCCAACCGATCCGGCACCGATTCATGCAGCTGCTCGGCGAGCGTCGCCTGAACAGACCGCTCGCCCGCGCGCAAGAACGGGTTGACGGCGCGCTCGTGGGCGATCGTCGTGGGTAGCGTCGGCACATGGCGCGCGCGCAAATCCGTCGCTTTGTCGCGCCAGGCTTGCAGCTTTGCGTTGTCCGGCTCGCACGCGAGCGCGAAGCGGATGTTCGACAGCGTGTATTCGTGCGCGCAGTGCACTTCCGTTTCGCCGGGCAAGCCGGCGAGCGCATCAAGCGAGTTCAGCATCTGCGCGGGCGTCCCTTCGAACAGCCGGCCGCAACCGCAGGCGAACAGCGTGTCGCCGCAGAACACGTGCGGCGTGCCGAGCGGATCGCCCGCCTGGAAATACGCGATATGGCCACTCGTATGACCGGGCACATCGAGAATCGTGAACTCGAGCGCGGGCGCGGTGATGTGCACCTCATCGCCCTGTTTGAGGCGCTCTGTCAGGTACGGAATCGCCTCTCCGGCGGGCCCGTAGACGGGCACAACCTGGCCATCCAGCAGATCGGCCACTCCGCCGACGTGGTCGGCATGATGGTGCGTGAGTAAAATAGCGCTCAGCCGCCATCCCCGTTTTGCCAGATAAGCCTTCACCGGGGCGGCGTCGCCCGGATCGACGGCGACGGCGTGATGGCCGTCCGACACGACCCAGATGTAATTGTCATCAAACGCCGGGACAGGTACGTACTCGAGCGAATTCATAGGCGACGCATTCTTCAACATGTCTGACCGATCGATTATAGACTGGCCTGCCTGGACCACCTCCCCGCCCGGACACTATGTGCTGGAGTGGGAGCAGGCGCAGCTCGACCGCGTCGTGTCCGACGTATTCGGCTACCACGCGCTGCAACTGGGCCTGCCGCAACTCGACGCGCTCCGCGAGAACCGCATGCCCTGCCGCGGCCTCGTGCTCGACGCCGAGAGCGGCGCGAGCGCGCCGTACACATTTCCGCGCGGCGTCGCGGGAGGGCTGCCCGAGCGTCACGCGCCGTCCGGACGCAGCGCCGTCTGGTGCGACCTGCTCGATCTGCCGTTCGAGGCGCAAAGTGTGGATCTGATCGTGATGCCGCACACGCTGGAGTTCACGCGCGATCCGCACCGCCTGCTGCGCGAAGCCGAGCGCGTGCTGATGCCTGAAGGCCAGTTGATCATCCTCGGCTTCAATTCGCTGTCGCTGTGGGGCGCGCGGCAATCGGTCGGCAAGGTCACGGGGCGGCCGTTCGTGCCCGCGGCGCATGACCTGATCGCCTTCACGCGCCTGAAGGACTGGATCAAGCTGCTCGGATTCGACCTTGAACGCGGACGCTTCGGCTGCTATCGTCCGCCCCTCGTCGGCGAAAAATGGCTGTCGCGCTATGAATTCATGGAAGCCGCCGGCGACCGTTGGTGGCCGATTTTCGGCGCCGTCTACATGGTGACGGCGATCAAGCGCGTGCGCGGCATGCGCCTCGTCGGTCCGCTGAAAGTCAAGAAGCCCGTGCTGGCCGCCGGCCTCGCGCCCGCCGCCACGCCCAACACCCGCAACAAGGCAAAATGAGTTCTGATCTGATCGAAATCTTCACCGACGGCGCCTGCAAGGGCAATCCCGGACCCGGCGGCTGGGGCGCGCTGTTGCGCTACGGCGCGCAGGAGAAAGAACTGTTCGGCGGCGAAGCGAACACGACCAATAACCGCATGGAACTGATGGCCGTGATCGCCGCGCTCGAAGCGTTGAAGCGCCCATGCAAGGCGATCGTGCACACGGACTCGCAGTACGTGCAGAAAGGCATCAGCGAATGGATCCACGGCTGGAAGAAGAAAGGCTGGGTGACGGCCGCCAAGGCGCCCGTGAAAAACTCGGACCTCTGGAAGCGGCTCGACGCGCTCACGCAGCAGCATGAGCTCGAGTGGCGCTGGGTCAAGGGCCATGCGGGGCATCCGGAGAACGAACGCGCGGACGCGCTCGCCAATCGCGGCGTGGCCTCACTGACGCAGCTTTAATCTTCAGCAACGCATTAAAGAACGCTCCCTTCTTTTCACGCATCAACACAGACAGGCAACACCGACATGCGTCAAATCATCCTCGATACGGAAACGACAGGACTGAATGCGAAGAGCGGCGACCGGATCATCGAAATCGGCTGCGTCGAGCTGGTGAACCGCCGGCTGACGGGCAACAACCTGCACTTCTACGTCAATCCCGAGCGCGACAGCGATCCGGGCGCGCTAGCCGTACACGGACTGACGACGGAATTCCTGCGCGACAAGCCCAAGTTCGCGGAGATCGCCGACGCGCTGCGCGATTTCGTAACGGACGCGGAACTCATCATTCACAACGCGCCCTTCGATATCGGCTTTCTCAACGCCGAGTTCTCGCTGCTGGGGTTGCCGCCGTTCACTGAACATTGCGGCGAGGTGATCGACACGCTCGTGCGCGCGAAGTCGATGTTCCCGGGCAAGCGCAATTCGCTCGACGCGTTGTGCGACCGCTTCGGCATCAGCAACGCGCACCGCACGCTGCACGGCGCACTGCTCGACTCGGAACTGCTCGCCGAGGTGTACCTCGCGATGACGCGCGGCCAGGAAAGCCTCGTGATCGACATGATCGGCGAGACGGCAGCGGGCCATGCAGGCGGCGCGAAGCGCGTGAAGCTCGACACGCTCGAACTCATCGTGCTGACGGCGACGGAAGACGAACTGGCCGAACACGAGGCACTGCTCGATGGTCTCGACAAATCGGTGAAGGGAACGAGCGTGTGGCGCACCCAACCGGCTGCAGAAGATGTCTCCGCGACAGCGGATGCGCAAATCGCTTAAAAAGTACTTGTCGAAGCCTAAAAGAGCTGACATAATGCACAGCTCTTCGGGTGGTTAGCTCAGCGGTAGAGCACTGCCTTCACACGGCAGGGGTCACTGGTTCGATCCCAGTACTACCCACCAGAATTTCTGGTGTCGGTAAAGACGAACACCGAAGAATCGAGGGCTTAGGTTTAGCGACCTAAGCCCTTTTTCATTTTCTCCGCTCCACTCTGTTGCCCGTTTCGTCCCTCGCGCGTCCCCTCGATTCTGCGTTCAACTGGTTGAGTTCGTCTTAATCCGGATTCCCGGGCGCGGTTCTTACTTCGTTACCACCACGATAAACGCAGCGCACAGCGTGACCTACTGCCGACGATGCGAGCGCGCCGGCTTCGACTTCGACGCGGCGTCCTGCACGCCATATGAAGCCGGGATCGGCAAGGGCGTGCTCGCGTGGCAGTGGTGCCGCATTCACCCACGCTGAAAGTCATCCGTCGACAACTACGCGCCAATGCCGCGCGCCATGCCCGACGCGGCGAACACCATCACGACCAGCAGAATGGCTTGCCAGTGCCCCGTTCGGGCAAAGCGGCGGGCGCGGGAGAGATCCGGCGTCTCGCCGTTTCTGACGGCGAGACGCCAGCGGATCAAGGTCATCATCGGTGCGATCTCAAAAGCGAGGATCAGCACGAGCGCCGCCATCTTCACGTGAAAGAGCGGCTCGTGCAGGTAGTAGTCCGCGCCCTTCTCAAAGCCACCGAACACGCGCATCAAGCCCGTGACGATCAGAACGACAGCCGTGATACCCCAGACATTGTCCGCGACAAAGACGCGCTGTAGACCAGCCAGACCGGGCAGCCGACGCAGCCCGCGCGTGCGCCCGATGATCGCGGTGAGCGCGAAGCCATAACCCAGCAGATGGACAGCGGCCAGCAACCAGCGGATCAACATGGACACCTCCATGAACGATGCAAAGCGGTTGGCGCTTCAGGCCCATGGGGCCGTGGATGCACGGGCGCGAGGACCGCACCCGGAAAGAAAACTCAGGCCTGGCGCAGACTCGCGTCGAGCGCCCGCGCCGCGACGCGATCGCCTTCCGTCGAGAGCGGCGTCCTGAACACAGTCTGCCGGTTGTGGCCAGCGGCAGCGGGCGAATCCCACATCAGCTCGACTTTCGGACGCCTCAGCAAGCCGCCGACACCCGCGCGCTCGAGCGTCGCGTGCCCGTTCGAAATGGGTGGCATGGTCGCCGGCTGCGCGCCTGACAGATCGACGGCCTGCGCCGCGCGCGGCACACCGGCCGCGCGCTCAGTCCTGTCGTGCCAGCGCAACGACAACTCGCGCGCATCGTACTGGCCGAGCTTGCGGCTTTCAGCCCAGACGATAGCCGTGCGCGTGGCGGCATCGATCGAAATGGCAAAGCGACCGATCGCAAAGCGGCGCGCAGCGATATTCGTGCGCCACAGCGCCCGCGGCCGGCAGATCCACACGACCACGGCGTACAGCGTTGGCGCGGCGAGCAGCCAGCCGTTGGTCGCGGCGACCGTGTTGAACGCGCGCCGCCAGCCAGCCGCCCAAACGAACGCGCCCACCGACCAGACCGCGAACAGCAAGCCCAGGAACGCAAACACGCGCAACGCCTGACGCAACCATTGCGGCAACGGATGGAACGGCCGCTCGGCGCGCGCCTTCGCGCCCGGCAGGAAGATCAGCAGAAAGAGGAAGACGAGATTGATGCACGCCCACGGCGACGAGGCCATCGCCTGCAGTGCCGTCAGCGGGTCCATCTCACCCATCGAGAAGAGCCAGCGCGCCAGTATCACGAGACCGATGGCGCGAAGCGCGAACATCGTGCCGGCGCCGGGCGCCGCGCTCGCACGCGTCTGTTTCGTTCTCGCCAAAGCTATCTCCTCATATCGACCGGCTGCGCCGGATTTGCGGCACGGCCATTATAGGGATATTACCGATTCGTCTCACGGTTGCAGGACCACGAACGCACACTTTCGGTACATTCCCCGCGCGTTTCGCATCGGCGTGCAGCGCAAATGCAACAACGCCCCGCATGTTCGACACATGCGGGGCGTTGTCGGTCCATCGTACGGGCCGCGAAAGAGTTAAACAACCCTCTCGCGGCCTGCTTCGACGGAGATCAGCCTGCGTTGACTTCGCGCAGCACCGTGCGGCGCTTTGCGTGCAGCAGTTCTTCGTAGGTCTTCAGGTAGTTCTGAGCCATCACCTTCGACGTGAAGCGCGATTCGAACGCCTTGCGCACTTGCGCGCGCGGCAGCTGGTCGAGACGCTTGAGGGCGGCGACGGCGCTGATTTCGTCTTCGACGACAAAGCCCGACACGCCGTTCTCGATCACTTCAGGCACCGAGCCGCGCTTGAACGCGATCACAGGCGTGCCGCAAGCCATCGCCTCGATCATCACCAGACCGAACGGCTCCGGCCAGTCGATCGGGAACACCAGTGCATGCGCGTTGCCGAGGAACTCACGCTTTTCGGCTTCGCCGATTTCGCCGATGTACTCGACGTGCGGCAGCGCCATCAGCGGCTTGATCACCTCTTCGTAATAGGCGCGGTCGGCCTTGTCGATCTTGGCTGCGACCTTGAGCTTCATGCCCGCCTGGCCGGCGATGCGGATCGCGCGGTCGAGGCCCTTCTCCGGCGAGACGCGGCCGAGGAATGCGAGGTAGCCCGGCTCGACGTTGGGGATCGGCGTGAGCACGTTTTCCGGCAGGCCGTGGTACACCGTCGACAGCCAGTGAGCCTGTTGCAGCGGCTGGCGCTGGTTGTCCGAGATCGACACGACGGGCACGTCGCTGAACGTGTTGAAGACCGGCTGCAGTTCGGGCAGATCGAGCCGGCCGTGCATCGTCGTCAGGAACGGCACCGGCTGGCGCGCGAACAGCGAGAACGGGTAGTAGTCGATGTGGAAATGCAGCACGTCGAATTCTTCCGCGCGGCGGCGCACTTCTTCGAGCAGCAGCATGTGCGGCGCCATCACGTCGCGGATGGTCGGGTCCAGACGCAACGCCTGCGGCCAGAAAGCTTCGAGCTTCGCGGAGGTTTGCGAATCGCCACTGGCAAAAAGCGTCACGTCATGTCCCAGCTCGACGAGCGCTTCCGTCAGGTACGACACGACGCGTTCCGTGCCGCCATAGAGCTTGGGAGGAACCGCCTCGTGCAAGGGAGCGATTTGAGCGATTCGCATAAGGGAGAACTCCTCGTAAAAAATCAGGCAAAAAGACTGCAGTTTGGAAAAAGCGACTTCGCTTGCTCGCCAGGGCGCCCGGTTCGGCATGCAGCCTGAAGCTGCACCGGACACGAGCCTGATTCTTTCGAGAAATTCCTGCGATGGATCGCTTGGTAAGACGCCAGCTTGGTCGATGTCAAAGTCTGTGCTCAAAGCCATAAACGCAGCTAACGAACGAACGTTGACAAACTGTCAGTTTTTTCCTGACGCGACCGAGCATGCATTATCGATGCCTGTCTCGCGGACCGGCCCCTACATTTCAAAGTCTTTACGTTGTTACAAACGCGAAACACTTCGCAAACCCTTGTTTTCTCAAGGTGTTTTACAGTGGGAGCCCTGCTTCGGCACTGGCGTCACAAGCCGTTCGACCGCGGTCATCGTTGACCCGTCTGCGACGGCTGGAACTCAATTAAATTCCGCCTCGCCGGCTCGTATGCGATCTGTAATTATATCTCGAAAATTCACGGCGCTGTCGTGAACCCCTTGCCCGCTCGCGGGTCAACGCTGGGAAACCTTACCGGTACGTGTCGCGAAAATAATCGCGCCCTCATTGGCTGTACCGCCATGCGAAATGGCTTTTGCATGTTTACAATGCGAGGCCTACGCTGGTGTTACGGGCCGTTCCCAGGCACGACCGTTGCACGACCTGAACCCGTTTCAGACGTCTCAAACCGACACTGACAGACCAAACGAACAATTGGAACATCTGACCATTGCCCAGCGAAACGCCCATAACGCAAAGCTTGCGAGCTATGCGCACCGGCCGCTTGCGTTCCTTTTCCGCTTTATCCGCCGCCATCCGGTCGCTCATCTGATCGTGCTGGGCAGCGTGTTCGCGGCCGTGGGCTGTGCGCTCGCTTCGCAATACGCGATCAAACATCTGATCGACGTGCTCGGCGCGGGCCGTCATCATCCGGGGCCGCTGTGGGGCGCGTTCGCGATCCTGGTCGGCCTGATCGCCGCCGACAACCTGTTGTGGCGCGTCGGCGGCTGGGTCGCCGCGCATACGTTCGTGGCCGTCACGGGTGATCTTCGTAAGGACCTGTTTCAGTATCTGACGGGCCACTCGCCGACCTATTACGCGGAGAAACAACCGGGCACGCTGGCGAGCCGGATTACGGCGACCTCGAACGCCGTCTATACAGCCGAAAACACGACTGCGTGGAACGTGCTGCCGCCGTGCATCGCGGTGGTCGGCGCGATCGTGATGATCACCGCCGTCAATCCGCTGATGGCGCTCGGCCTGCTGACCTGCTCGGCAATTCTCTCGGTCGTGCTGTTCAAGCTGGCTGGCCGTGGCTCCGCCCGGCATCACACCTTCGCGAGCAAGGCGGCCGCCGTCGACGGCGAACTCGTCGACGTGATCGGCAACATGGGCCTCGTGCGCGCGTTCGGCATGACGTTCCGCGAGCAGAAACGCTTCAGCGCGACTGTGAAGTCGGAGATGGTCGCGCGCCAGCAAAGCCTGCTGTATCTCGAGAAGCTGCGTCTGCTGCACGCGGTCATCACGGCACTGCTGTCGGCGGGGCTGCTCGGCTGGGCGCTGTGGCTCTGGGATCAGGGCAAGGCGACCTCGGGCGACATCGTGCTGGTCAGCTCGCTTGGTTTTACGATCCTGCACGGCACGCGCGATCTGGCCGTCGCGCTCGTCGACGTGACGCAGCACGTCGCGCGTCTCGCGGAAGCGGTGAAGACGCTGCTCGAGCCGCACGGCATGCCTGACCACAACGACGCCGTCGAACTCGTGCCGCAAGGCGGCCGCGTCACCTTCGACAAGGTGACGTTCGCGTATCCAAAACGCCGTCCGATTCTCGATCATTTCGATCTCGACATTCCGGCGGGCCAGCGCGTGGGCCTGATCGGCAAGTCGGGCGCGGGCAAGTCGACCGTGCTCGCGCTGCTCCAACGCTTTTATGAAACCCAGGCCGGACGCATCCTGATCGACGGTCAGGATATCTCGTCGATCTCGCAGGACAGCCTGCGCCACTCGATCGCGCTGGTGCCGCAGGACATCTCGCTGTTCCACCGCTCGGTCTATGAAAACATCGCGTACGGCCGGCCTGAAGCGACGCGCGACGAAGTGCTCGCCGCCGCGCGCGAAGCCCGCTGCTCGGACTTTATCGAGGCGATGCCGGAGGGCTTCGATACGATCGTCGGCGACCGCGGCGTGAAGCTGTCGGGCGGCCAGCGTCAGCGCATCGCGATTGCGCGCGCGATCCTGAAGAACGCACCGATCCTGCTGCTCGACGAAGCGACCTCCGCGCTCGACAGCGCGTCCGAGGAAGCGATCCAGAAAGCCCTCGACCGGCTGATGGTCGGCCGCACGGTGGTCGCAATCGCGCACCGCCTGTCGACGCTGCACAACTTCGACCGCATCATCGTGATGAGCGCGGGCAAGGTGATCGACGACGGCAGCCCCGAAGAACTGCGCAACCGTCCGGGCCTGTATCGCGACCTGCTGTCGAAGCAGTTCGGCAAGCATTCGACGCTGCATGTCGGTGGCAAGAAGTTCGACGAGCAGCATGTCGCATAACGTGCTTCCGAACTGACGCTCAATGAAGAAAAAGCCGCTTTAAAAGCGGCTTTTTCTTTTCCTGCGACAGCGAGAAATCGATCAACCCTCAGCGGCTTCGCTCACCACCGGTTGCGCACTCGGCATCTGTTGCAGGTCGCGCATGAAGTTGTCGCGCCACACGGACACGTTGTTCTCGCGCAGCTGCACCATCATGTCGTTGTAGCGCGCTTTGCGTTCGGCAAGCGGCATCGAGAGCGCCGTGCCGAGTGCATCGGCCATGCCGTCGATATCGACGGGATTGACGATCAGCGCGCCCGTCAGCTCCTGCGCGGCGCCCGCGAAACGCGACAGCACCAGCACGCCGGGATCTTCCGGATCTTGCGCCGACACATACTCTTTCGCGACGAGATTCATCCCGTCGCGCAACGGCGTCACGTAGCCGACGTGCGCGGTGCGAAACAACGCCGCGAGCACGGGCCGTTCGTACTGTCGATGGATATAGCGGATAGGCGTCCAGTCGAGCTCCGCAAAGCGGCCGTTGATGCGCCCCGACTCGCCTTCGAGCTGCAAGCGGATTTCCTGGTACGCGTGCAGATCGGAACGCGTCGGCGGCGCGATCTGCAGGAACGACACCTTGTCGCGATACGAAGGCGAATGCTCGAGCAGCCGCTCGAACGCGCGAAACCGCTCGACCAGTCCCTTCGAATAATCGAGCCGGTCGACGCTCATGATCAGCTTGCGCGCGTGCAGCGTTGCTTCGATCGTGCGCACCGGCTTGTCGCCTTCGCCCGCTTTCGCCAGTTCGGCGATCTCGTCGGGATACACGCCGATCGGATAGGCTGCCGCACGCAGTGTGCGGCCGAACCCGTGCACCACCGTCGGCCCTTGCGCCGAGGCTTCGACCGAACCGTCCGCCTCGTTGACGATGTAATCGCAGAACGCGCGTAGATCGGGCTTCGTCTGGAAGCCGAGCAGATCGAACGAACACAGCGCCTCGACGAGCGCGCGATGCGGCGGCACGGCGAGCAGCACCTGCGCCGCCGGAAACGGAATGTGCAGGAAGAAGCCGATGCGGTTCTTCACGCCAGCCGCGCGCAGCGCCTGCGCGAATGGAATCAGATGATAGTCGTGAACCCAGATGACGTCGTCGTCGCGCAGCAGCGGCACCAGCTTTTGCGCGAGCCACGTGTTAACGCGGCAATAGCCTTCGAAATCGTGCCGGTCATACTGCAGCAGATCGGGCCGGTAATGAAACGCGGGCCACAGCGTCGCGTTCGAGAAGCCACGGTAATACTGATCGTAATCGCGCCGCACGAGGCCGATGGTCGCGAACGTCACCGGGCCGCGCTCTTCGAGCTTGATCTGCGGCTGGCCGGAACCGAGGACGTCGCCGCTCCAGCCGAACCACATGCCGCCCGTTTCCTTCAACGCGTCGTAGACGCCGACGGCCAGGCCGCCCGCCGCGGGACCGCCCTCCGAAATCGGCGCGACACGGTTCGATACGATGATCAGTCGGCTCATGACGCGAGGTTTCCGTGCTGAACAGGAGCGAGGCGCGGATGAACGGATGCCATCATGCGTTGCGCGCCGCCGCGACGATTTCCGACAGCCACGCGAGCAGCGCGCTCACCGAGCCGATGCGCGAGCGCGCGATCGTATCGCCGCCGCCAACCTTGATCGACAGACCGCCCTTTTCGTTGACGACCACGAAGCCCTTCTCGTCAGTCAGATCGTCGCCCGCGAACACGGGCGTGCGGCCCGTGAACGGCGGCTCGTCCAGAAAGGCGCGCAGCGCGCGGCCTTTGTCGACGTCCTTCGGCTTGATTTCATAAACCATCTTGCCCGGCTGCAGCACATAGGCGCCCGGGTATTCGGCGACCAGACGGGTCGTCGCTTCGCGCGCCACCGGTTCGCGATCGGGCGCGTTGCGATAGTGCAGCGCGAGCGCCGCGCCCTTGATTTCGAGCAGCATGCCGGGATTGCGGTTGACGACTTCAGCGAGCAGCTGCTCCATGCGCAGCAGCCGGTCGTCGTTGAAGCCGATGCGCTGCGTGTCGCCGTTCGCGTCGCGCCGCTCGGCGCCGTGCAGTCCGGCGATGGGCAGATCGGGCATGCCGAGAAACTGGTCGATGCTGTCGATCCCGCGTCCCGACACGATCGCCACTGCGCCGTTCGTCAGACGCCGGAGTTCGGTGAGCAAGGCGATCGCCTCGGGTTGGACCAGCACGCCGTCGGGCGTCGGTGCCAGATCGACGAGCGTGCCGTCGAAATCGAAGAAAAATGCGGTCTCCGTCGGAGACAGAAAAGCCGGAAGTGCTTGCATCGGTGTACGTTGCCTCTCAGCCGCTTGCAGCCGGAAAAGTGTGCGCATCTTACCGCGCATCGGTCGTTTTTTCGAGAAAGTAAGTTTTCGTGCCGCGGGGCGGGCGTTCCGGGCTGTCGGTCGAACGGACGGACTCCAAACTCCGCACGATCCGGCTACGGCCGCCTTTCAACGCTCTGCGGCATATTGACTCGCTTTTTCCCTCACAGGGCCACGGTACAACGACGCGTCTGAAATTGCGATAGAGTCGCAACGGCGCGCGCCGTGGACATGGAATAGCATGGGCCGCCATCGCGTCATGCCAATCGCGGCGCGCCGCGTTCCGTTTGCGCCCTGTTCTGAATCGAGTCGTCGAAACTGCCCTTGTTCCCGAAAGCACCGGTGTCCCTCTTGCGTTTCCTCGCGCCGCACGCTTCTACGCCCATGCGCGTCGCGGCATTGAGTGTCGTGCTGTGCGCGGCGCTCGGCAGCGCGGGATGCTCGCATCGCAGTGAACCGTGGCAGTTGACGGACGCGAGCGGCCATTTGCCCGACCTCGATTTCACGCTGACGGGCGACGACGGCCGGCCCGTAGCGGCGGATACGCTCAAGGGTCGCGTCTCGCTCGTGTACTTCGGCTATACGCATTGCCCCGATGTCTGCCCGGAAACGATGGGGCGTCTGATGCAGGTCATCGGCAAGCTCGGGCGCGACGCGCAGAATGTTCGCATCCTGTTCGTCAGCGTCGATCCCGCGCGCGACACGCCCAGCGCGTTGCACGACTACGTCGGCGCATTCGATTCGCAGCATGCGTTCGGCCTGACGGGCACGGATGCACAGATCGAGCAGATGGCAAGGCATTACCGCGTTGCGTATCAGATGGAAAAGCGCGACCCGAACGGCAATTACGAGGTGACGCACAGCTCGGCCGTCTACATCTTCGACGCACGCAATCGCGCGCGCCTGCTCGCCACGGACCACGACTCGCCCGACGTCATCGCGCGAGACGTGCGCCGTATCATTGAAGACCAATCCTGATTTCTCACAGGTTCGCCATGACACAACAAATCAAAACACTTTCGAGGATTCACACGCTGGTTTGCGCCGTCGCGTTCGCGTTCGTCGCCACGGGCAGCATCGCCGCGCACGCTGCCGACGGCAAGCAGGCCATCGCCGTGCAGAACGCATGGGTCCGCTGGCTGCCGAACAATCTGCCCGCTGCCGCGTACGTCACGCTGACCAACTCGAGCGACAAGCCCATCGATCTCGTCGACGTGTCGAGCGCCGATTACGGCAGCGCGATGCTGCATCAGACGGTGTCGAACGGTTCGACGCAAAAGATGGTGATGGTCGACAAGCTGACGGTGCCGGCGCACGGCCAGGCGTCGATTGCGCCGGGGGGCTATCACGTGATGCTCGAAGAAGCGAAGCACAAGATCGCGCCGGGCGACACGGTGCATCTGAAGCTGCAGTTCTCCGACGGCGAAACGCTCGATGCACCATTCTCCGTCAAGTCGCCTTCGCAGACCAAGTAACGGCGGGTGATGAACCCGCGATGACCTTGCTCTACTGGCTCGAACCCTGGGAGCCGTCGCCGACTGTGGTGATCGTGATGCTGCTCGCCGCGCTGCTGTTCGCGCGCGGCGTGCGCAAGGCGAAGGTGTCGGTGGCGCGGCAGGTGTCGTTCTGGTTCGGGCTGGCAGCGCTCTATGTCGCGCTGCATACGCGGCTCGATTATTTCTTCGAGCATGAATTCTTCATGCATCGCGCGCAGCATCTGGTGCTGCATCATCTCGGGCCGTTCTTCATCGCACTGTCCTATCCCGGCGCGGCGCTGCGCGCGGGTATTCCATTCGCGTGGCGGCAACGCTACGTGCGGCCCGCGCTACAGACGCGTTACGTGCGCGCGACGCTCGATGTTCTGTTTCATCCCGTCGTCGCCGTCGTTCTGTTCGTTGGACTGATCTATTTCTGGCTGCTCTCGCCGATTCACTTCGTCGCGATGCTCGACTGGCGGCTGTATCGCGTGATGAACTGGAGCATGGTGATCGACGGGTTGATGTTCTGGTGGCTCGTGCTCGATGCGCGGCCCGCGCCACCTGCGCGGCTGTCGCCCGGCAAACGCGTGCTGCTGGTCGTCGCCGCGATTCCGCCGCAGATCGCGCTCGGCGCGTTCATCTTCTTTTCGCCGCGCGAACTCTATCCTGTCTATTCGATCTGCGGGCGCGCGTTCACATGGCTCAGTCCGATGCGCGATCAGCAGATCGGCGGACTGTTGCTATGGATTCCAGGTTCGATGATGAGTGTGATCGGTGCCGTGCTCGCGCTGCGTCACTGGATGAGACTGTCGGCGCGAGCGCGCCTGCGTGATGAGCGCCATGCGCATGTGCCTGCGTCTGAGCGAGCGCAGATCGTCGCGCACGCCGACCGTTGATCTGCATTCAGACGCAGCAAGAGCAAGCGTCAGGCAGAACGCATCCAGATATGCGGGATGCCGTCCTCTTCATGCACGTCTGAAATCGGCGCGAAGCCGAACGCGCCATAGAACGGCTGCAGATGGGCCTGCGCATGCAGACGTATGGGCGTGCCGGGCCACTGCGCACGGATATGGCCGAGCACCGTTTCGAGCATCGCGCTGCCGAGCCCTTGTCCGCGGAAATCGGCCGTCGTCAGCACGCGACCGATGCGGATGTCGGCGTCCTCGTTATCAGGCAGCAGCACGCGCAGATAGCCCGCCAGTTTCGCGCGCGTGCCGGACGGCTGCAGCGCGCCGTACGCGAACAGATGCCATGCGTCGATATCAAGTCCATCGACATCGCCATACAGACAGTTCTGCTCGATCACGAAGACGGCTGCGCGAGCGGCGAGCATGTCGTAGACCTCGACGTTCGTCAGATCGTCGAAAGCCTTCCAGCGCCATTCGATAGGAGAAGTCTCTTTGCTTTGCATACGTTGCTACCCGGTCGTGACGTTGCCTTGGCGCGAAACCACGCGCTGAAAAAAGAAAAGCCCCGAAATCTCGGGGCTTTTCTTTGCTTCTGGAGGCGCGAACCGGAGTCGAACCGGTCTAAACGGCTTTGCAGGCCGCTGCATAACCGCTTTGCTATCGCGCCGAAAGCGGACTACCGAACCGTACTTTGTTGCAGTTGCAACGGCTCGCAGATTTTGTGCGATGACCTGAAAAACACGACATCAGGACCATCTGCGCTCGATGCTTCTACCGAAGCATCAAACAAAAAGGGAAGCTTGGCTTCCCCCTATGTATGGAGCGGGAGACGAGTCTCGAACTCGCGACCTCAACCTTGGCAAGGTTGCGCTCTACCAACTGAGCTACTCCCGCATGAACCTGCGCTTTACTGCTTTACAACGCCCTGCTGACTGCGTGCTGCAAAACGCTGCTTCGAAATCTGGAGCGGGAGACGAGTCTCGAACTCGCGACCTCAACCTTGGCAAGGTTGCGCTCTACCAACTGAGCTACTCCCGCGTTTTGCTTCTACTGCTTCCTAGTGTTTCGCGCTGTTTAGTAGCGCGTGCACCGGAGAAACGAGATTATGTAGAAGCCTCCGAATCGTGTCAACTCTTTTTGTACGAGAGATTGAAAATTCTACTGACACATCGCGCTGACGCCGCGACGTCGACCGCTACGTCACGCCATACCACCGCGCTCGCGAATCTGCGGCCACGCAAGCTTCATGTAGTACAGCATCGACCAGATCGTGAGGAACGCGGCAAGATAGATGAGCCACAAACCCCACACGCGCGTGTCGATCGAAAACATGCCGAGCGATAACGGACCATAGAACAGCAGCATCGGGATCGCGGTCATCTGGCAGGCCGTCTTGAATTTGCCGAGCGAGTTCACCGCGACGCTCTTCGACGCGCCGATCTGCGCCATCCATTCGCGCAGTGCCGAAATCGCAATTTCGCGACCGACGATCACAAGCGCGATCGCCGAATCGAGACGCGACAACTGTACGAGCACGAGCAAGGCGGCTGTCACCATCAGCTTGTCGGCGACGGGATCGAGGAACGCGCCGAACGCGGACGTCTGGTTCCACTTACGCGCGAGAAAGCCGTCGAACCAGTCGGTCAGCGCGGCGAGGATGAAAATCGTCGCCGCGGCCAGATTGCGGTGCGCCGGACTCAGCATCATGTCCGGCAAATAGAACACGCCCACGACGAGCGGAATCAACACAATCCGCAGCCACGTCAAGAAGATCGGGAAATTAAACGGCATGGGCAGGCGCTACGTTCTGAGATAAGAGATGCAATTGTGCCGCTTCACCGGGCGAGCCACAAGCAAGGCCCGGGCGCACGGCGCAGCGGCATACGCGGACGCTGACACGTTCAATGCAACTGACGATAAATCTGCTCGGCGAGCGCGCGCGAAATGCCCTCGACGCTCGCGAGATCGTCGATACTCGCCGCCACCACGCCG
>Ga0247692_1000016_pt1 | contig 41508 bp, 60 predicted proteins | sample CNK33_metaG_FD_183041 | JGI IMG/M metagenome (GOLD analysis project Ga0247692, IMG submission 183041) | Soil microbial communities from Purdue University Martell Research Forest, Indiana, United States - CNK33 | ecosystem: Environmental > Terrestrial > Soil > Temperate forest > Bulk soil...
AGGGCTCAATCCACCACAGAGCGACCGAATAGGGGGGCGTCTTCTCGATCGAGATGATTGCCGGCGAATCCATCTTCTTCCCCGTGATCTGGGCCACCCCGTCGTGGTAGAGGGCGAGCTGCAAGGGATAGTCGTAGTCCTCGATGACCCGCCGAAACAGGGCCTCCCCAGTCGTGCGCGTGGTCTTGAGGTCAATGACATGCAAGGCCCCGTCGACCTCGGTCACATAGTCCGGGCGGATCTTGAGATTGACCCCTGTCCCCTTATGCTGCCAGTGACCCGTCATCTCCGGCTGCCCGTTCTTGAGCATGTTTCCGATCTGCTGGTGCTTGGAGACGTTCTCGAAGATCCAGAGAAGCGAGTCGTGCTCCTCCTCGGTCAGGACGACGGCGTTGGTTGGGAGGTCTCCCCGCCAGGCGTCGCGTCTCTCCCGGTTCTTCGATGAGCGCATGTCGCCGAAGTCGGGCTGGATCACGTAGCGGTCCATGAAACTCTGGGGCTCCAGGAGGAACAAGTGCACGGCCCGCCCGTACCGGAAGTGGTCCTCGTCCTTCTCGGCGAAATCCCCACGAGCCCACGCATGAAAGTGCTCCGGGCTCTTCCTTAGCTTCCTGAGCCCCGTACTGCTCATCCTGGTCCGATCGGCGAGATACTCCTCAAAGTCGAGGCCCTCGATCAGACGGTCTTCGTGTGCCCCCCCAACGGTCGGCAGAATGATCTCGCTAAATTTCTGCTTCCGGTCCGCGTTCAGATGTTCCATGGATCTCCTCTTCCTGTTTCTGGGCCAACCAAGTGGCGCCCTCAATAAAGCCGCTCTCGAAAATGTCCTGCGCAATCTGGTGAAATAAAATATCCGTCTGAAAGTCCGGACGTTCCTTCTCCGCACGGTGGAGAATCCCCAGTAGGGCGTTGTGAGCCCGGATGCGCCCCTCGCGGAGGAGTTCGATTAGGTGGGCGGTTAGGAATTTTTTACTCATACGAGCCTCAGGGGGTTAAAGGTATTCCGGTCTTCTCTCTCGTGGTCTATGACGGACGATCTTCCGCTCTGTATCGCCCAAAGTAAGTGTATGGCCTGGAGAAGATCGCTACAATACATGAGGGGCCAGTCCTCCTTGCCACATGATCGACACATAATAACTAGGCTTATCCCGTTTTTATCTCCAATTTTCTCTAGCTTAAAACTCTGAATCTCAACGACGTCGCCATCACATCCGTAAGCACAAAACGGTCTGATCATTCTAGTCCTCCTTGTAGGGCCGAACAAATTCGGTCGGATTATAATTCTTCGCGGGTGATGACGACAGGGGTTTTGGTCGCCCTCCCAAATTTTCAATCTCGTCGAACGCCTCGGTGATATTGGCCTGCTTCGTATCGTAGTTAAGCCAAACTCCCTGGCCCTTTTTAGCGTGACGGCTCTTGATCGAATTGTGGACTATGGGCCTTCCATCTCTCATCTCGAACTTTAAGATCGAATGGGCGGGGAACTGTGATCGATGGCTCGATGAGATTGTTCCCTCCCGATTTACTTGGGCCATTACGACTACATGAATCTCGAGTTTCTTGGCAAAGTCCTCTAGCGCCTTGATCGCCCTTTGAACCCCCATCCACTCTGGGGTACTAGAGTCATAATCCAAAAGGATCTTCTGGTCGTAATCGACGAATACGAGTCCCAGATGTTCATCTTTGCATTTTTTAATCTGGATGAAGTTTCTAATCTCCGCCAGTGTTAATTCTTCTCCCCTCGTTAGGCTAATATCGAATTTGGGAAGCGCAATATCGCGGGACCTGATCTCACCGCGAAGAATGTCCCCCCATGGTTTCTCCGTCTGGGCGGCATAGTAACGGGTCACGATGTCCTCATCGCCCATCTCCAAGTTAAAATAAATAACGCTCATGGTGTGCTGGGCCGCCACGGCGAGATTCATCGCTAGATTGGTTTTACCGAAACCGGAGTCCGCGAGAAGAAGCGTTAGCCTCTTGGGATTAAACCCACCGATAAGTTGGCTGGTCTTTTCGAATCCGCGCAAGAGGATCCATGGACCTTTCGATTGGCGCTCAACTTGGACCAGATCAAAGGCGACAGGTATTTCTTCCTTGCTGAGTGCCATGTTATTCAACCTGGGTTCCTCGAGAAGAAATCCCTGAAACTCCTCCTCGGCGCACTGAGGGTTGTTTGTCACCCGCCGACAGATTGCAACGGCTTCAGACTGGCGTTTAAGGTTTCGGTACCGCGCTCTCAGCGAATCCGGGTCATGTGGTATCGCGCTGAGCGGTTCGTTGTCCGCTGTGAGTTGAGCGAAACGAAGTTCGTCCCCGACCTGTCGAATGGCGGTATCGTGTGACCCCCCCTCATCGCGAACCCGATTATACGCCCCCAAGAAATCTCCTAGGACTCCGGTCGGGTCGATTCCGGCCGCCTGGACGGTAATTAAAAAATCCGGGTCGCTGGCGATGATCAGGGCGAGTTTCGCCAAGAAGTTCTCAAGCGGGTGGTACTTCATAGCCCCAGGATTCCTTTCACGCTGGCCTCTCGGTAGTTGGGAAGTTTACCCTCCGCATCCCACTGGGCGGCGGCGGTGGCAATGAGTTCCATCTGCTCGAGAATTTTTTCCTTCGGCTGTCTCTCCGCAAAGGTTCGGAGTTTCTGTTCCATCCCATGTTGAAGGGTCTTACCCCCAATAACGCTCTTTACGAATTTACAGAGCCCTTCGGCATCGGCGAGTTTCTCGGGGTCCTTAGGGACTCCCGTCTGCCCCGTCTCCAGGAAGGCGGTAATTGAATTCAGGCTGTTCATGAGAGTCGGGATATCGTGCCTCTTCGTCTTGAACCAGGAATCCTCCATGGCAAAGTACGCCCGGACCATCTCCAGGGCTCGATCTTGACCCTGACTCATTACCAGCTCCTTGATCCGCTTGGCGTGTTGAGGAAGAACGGGGGGACTCTTCTGGACCCCGTACTTGATTTTCCATCCATCGCAGTAGGCCGCGATGACTGGCTTGGTCGAATCCGCCGACTTGTCGGCTCTCTCCGAAGGAGTCTTAGTACTAGAGCCTGAGTTTGAGGAAGAGGAAGAGGAAGAGGAAGAGGAAGAGGAAGAGGCTTCGGTTTGCTTGCTTTTGCTTCGGTCCAGCTTCGGGTTATTTTGCTTAAGGTGCTTCGTTTTTGCTTCGGACTTGCTTCGGCCACCCTTCCGACCCGCCGCCCGCTTCTTTTCAAGCCACGCGAAGTGTTTTTCCGATCCCGCGACAATGACCTGGTCCCCTTCAATACGGGCGAATTCCGGCATAAGCCTTCGATCGAACCTCGCATCGAACTCAGCGACCGTTATGGGTCGATCTTCCTGAAACCTTTCCTGAGCTAACTTGATCAATTTTAGGGCTTGACCCGTCGCCTTATCTGAGTCGCCCATACGGGCCGCCACGTCGATCAAGTCGATCCAAAACTTATCCTCAAGATTAATCCTCGCCACGGTCATTCTCCCCTCATCGCTGTGTTGTAGATGTTCACATGTCGCCAAGATTTTCCCTTTAGCACATCGCTAATGGTCGCCTTATGGACTCCGAAAATTTCGCCGATCTCTCGCATTAGCAATCCATCCATTCGCAAACGATGGACCTTTGGAATATCTTCCTCTTTGAGCTTGGCGTTGTGATGTGCTGATCCGGTTTTATTGTTCAATCCCAATCGAAACGCATGCCGATTATTATGGAGATGGTTTGATGGTTCCAGATTAGAAACGAAGTTATTGGTCTTATCCCCATCAATATGATTGACCATCTGATCTGGACGAATAATCCCAAAAGTAAGCGCCACAAGGCGATGCACAGATTGTCGACTAGGCCCATTATGGCCATATAGCGTGACCCCGCGATACCCCTGAAAATTAATTAATTTAAGAAATTTTGTTTGGAACTTTTTTTGAACCCAACCATGGGCATATTTTTGGCGGACTGTTCTGGCTAGGGTTTTGACGCGCCCACGATTAGAAACCTCATACCAAGATTCATATCCCGCGACTGGGCGCCAGATTTCTTCCAAAAAACCCCCGAGTTGCACGACAAAAGGCCATCCATGACCGGATTTCTCTCGACAACTTTTGAGGGATTAAGTATTACCGCTTTGAAGGCGGTTGTACTTTGCCCCAATCAAAGTCGCCGCTGCTCCAATTGGCCCTACCCAGGTCAATGGAGCTAGAGTCTCTGGGCGCCCTACTAAGACCCGCCCGAAACTCGAATCCCAGGCCTACCTCAACATATCTGAGCTGTCGACAAAGATTTACAAAAGCCCCGTCGCGGGGCGCCGTCCCTTCGATTGTGCGGAGTCACAAAAAGAAAAACCCGGTCGACTTCCATCGGAACCGGGCTTTTAATCGACCTCACGACAAGACGATTGGCCCTAAGATCTCAAAAAATCCAAAGCCAATCAAGTCGTAAAAAGTGCCAGTGAGGGGTTGCATCGTAATCCCACCAAATAGCCCAATGACTGGTGCAGGGGCTTTGGCCAAACGGTGCGGGGTGCTCATGCTCCTGGGGGGGGTTGAAAGCATCGGGCATGCCTGAGCCCTAAATCCAGGACGGCGAGCAAGCAAATAGCCCAAGTCGCCGAAGGACCGAGAGCCAAATGGCAATGGATTGCCTTAGTCCGAGGGGAAGCCTGCCTACACAGGTGCTCTTGCGAGGGAAGATCAGATAAGGGCTTCAATAACCCAACCGCTGACCTAGGACGGGATGCTATGTCCGAAAGGGTTGAAAGGTTCGGATTCAGGGACCGGAAATCTTCTTGGCCTCCAGGCCTGTAAATTTCTCCCACCTGTCGATGATCACGGAGCAGTAATGCGGATCGATCTCAGACATGAGACAGCGGCGGCCAGTTTTCTCGCAGGCGATGAGGGTTGAGCCGGAGCCGCCGAAGAGATCGACCACGAGATCCTTTTCCTTGGATGAATTGCCAATCAGATATTCCAGAATGTCCACTGGCTTGGTGGTTGGATGAAGATCCGAACGATGGGGCTTGTCGAATTGAAGTAGAGAGCTTTGGCTACGATCGGCGTACCAATTATGGGTTCCCTTCTTCTTCCAGCCATAGAGCACAGGTTCATGCTGATAGTGATAATCGCAGCGCCCGAACACGAAGTTCTGCTTCTGCCAAATAAGGGAATGTTTGAGCTGCCACTTGGACTGGTGTATCGCTTGCATCATCATCATCATCATCAGTTCCCCACCCTGAGGACTGAACACATAATAGCTGGCCTCGTCGGTAAAGTGATCTGCATGGGAAAAAAGATGGCCCCAAAGTGCCGCCATTTCTTCGACGGTTCCGGTATCGTTTGCGATGGTCTTGCCGATGTTGTTCTTCACCATGCCGCCGTGAACGGCGGCATTCTTCTCAATATATGAGACGCCATAGGGAGGATCGGTCAGAAGGAGATCCGCCTTCTCGCTATTCATCAGCGTCGCCACCTGCTCTTTTGAAGTCGAATCCCCGCATAGCAATTTATGGCTTCCAAGTTGCCAAATCTCCCCCGGCTTCACGAATGGCTCTTTGATCTCCGGGACCTCGTCATCCCCGATCTTACCCACCACTCGCGTGTGCCCAGTGACGTCGATTTCGGTGCCCGAGAGATTGGAGAGGACGCCAGAGAGCTTCCTTAGGTCGATCTCGGGGAACTCGAAGTTGAGGCCAACCTGGTGGGGGTCGAGCTTCACGTCGAAGAGGAAGTGGGCGAGGCCTGATTCCGTGATGTGACCGTATTGGCTTGCGGCTTGAAGGACTCGTCGTTTGGCGTCCTTGAAGGAGGGGGCCTCCACTGGGACATAGGGGATCTCGCCAATCTGGAAGCCCATTTCGCCGACCATCCGGCGCACGGTGTGCAATCTTTGGTGGCCATCGCAGGTATAGAGTTTGTTGTCTTCGGGGTTGGTCCACATGTGGGGGGCGAAGGCAAAGCCCGTGTCCTCGATCTCCTTGGCGAGCTTTGAGAAATTGACCTCAGTGAGCTCCTTGAGGTCGCCCTGGAATTCATTGAAGGCATCCAGGGGCGCGGTAAAGCCCGTCTTGCAGGCGATATGGATCGTCTTATTCATGGACATCTCCCTTGATTTGTGGAAAAAGCCTAACCCCGTGAAATCAGCCTGGCAAGGGCGTCCCGAATTGAATTGGCCCAATATGGGTTATGTAAAATTTATATATTTTAATATATATCGGCCTGGCGGTATAATGGGAAATAAGAGGTCGAACTGATGAAATCCAAGCAACTGAAAAGTAAAGCCTATAAGGCATTTAGGGCGGCTCTAAAGACGGGCGAGATATCCAGGAAGCCTTGCGAAATTTGCGGCTCACCCAAGTCTCAGGGCCATCACGAAGACTATTCTAAGCCCCTAGATGTCAGGTGGCTTTGTGCTCTACATCATGTAGAAGCCCATGGAAGAGCGGCAAAATCCCGTATTGTTCCTGAAAAAACAGGGACATTGGCAGATTACTTTCCAAGGAAAGTACCGTTAAGCCTTGTTCAAGCCCAGATTCCGACTGAAGTCAGAGATAAGATCAAAGGCTTTATCGACTCTCATAACCTTACATGGAACCACTTTGTTCACCGACTATTTTTGTATTTTATCGAAAATCGGGAGGAGGAATTAGATGGACCAAAATAATTCAGGAACCCCAAAGGACCTCCGTGAAGCAGTAAAACGCGCCCTCCCCAATCTTGATGATGCAGCGGTTGAGGGTGTCCTCAATGCGATCTACGACCGCCTGGCGCAGGACTTCGGGATTGCGCAGCTGATGGCCGGCGAGTCGGACGAGGCCCATAATGCGATCCGTGGACTGTGGCTTAAGATTTTTAAGAGGGAGGAGCAATGGCCAAGTCGCTTAGTGAGGATCTAAAGAGGGGGAAGTCGTGACCATCAATCTGGGATCGGTCGAGATTGATAAAGAAACCTGGGCGCGATGTAAAGCCCATGGCTATACCAGGGACGACATCAGAAGCGTGATCGTTCAAAATGGCGAGGAAAGTCTGATGAGCGCACTGGACTCCACAATGTTTTGTGAGAAGTGTGGGGCGGTAGCCACCAATGGCGGCGACTCTTGCGATCACAAGTGGGTGCAGAAATGACCAAGATGGAGCAAGTCCGCCTGAAGGCCCTGGCCAAGCGGTGGTGTCGCGAGCACGACCGACTTCAAAGACAATGGAAAAAAGAATGGGCCAAGTCCGGGACGGAGCTGAAGGTTTGGGCTAAATGCTATGAGTTGGCCGGAATGGCCCAAGGACTTTCACTGGCCGCGGGTTCTCTTTTGACCCTGCTGCGGAAGTTGGAGGAAAAATGATACCACTCTGGATCAGATGCGTGGAAGCCATGGCGGTCATTGCAGTCGCCGTTGAAGCCTGGGACGCGCTGGAATTCTTGGATTTACTGAGGAGGGTTCTGTGAAACCCATTGGACCACAATACCTAGGGGACGGGGTTTACGCAGAGTTCGACGGGTTTCAGGTTAAGCTCACCTGCGACTGCATGTCAGAGCCCAATGCGATCTTCCTCGAGGACCGAGTAATGTTGACGCTCATCCGGCTTATGGAGGCGTGGTGGGAACGGAGAATCAAGATTGAGGGGGTCGAGAGATGAATGAACAGCAGAAGACCATGGTGGAAGCTAGGATCAAGAAATATCTCCACCTGATCCCCGAACACATGCATAAAGGAGTCATGAATTACGTCTTCGATCGAATTGAGCCAGGGAGTTTTTTACGAGCTATCCTCGAGAACAACTTGGTTCGCTCCGCCGAACGCGCAGACCATATCAATCGGGAGGCCCTTTGGGAGTGGTCCTGTTTTCTGGTGGAGGCCCTTCCTGTCAGCGCATGGGGTTCGGAGAAACGGGTACAACAATGGCTAGCTGGGGGTAAAGAATGAGTCGGGACTTCGAACAGGACATCCGCCACCGCAAGGTACTTTCACTCAAAAGCATCGAAGAGGAGGACGAGATGCTCCATAACAATTCCCGGTTCTTTACCGAGGGTTTCAAGGCCGAGACCATGAAGTTGATTCGGACCCTCCGCCCCGCGTTCTGCGAGGACGTCTTCCGCCAACCCGAGGGCGAGGTGAAGCGTCATCCCTTCGACTATTCGACCGTGGAGATGCACCCAGGATACCGCTTCTTCTCAGACGAGCAGTGTTGGCATTCCTTCGTTGCGACCGCCACCAAGGGGAAGCAATGGATCTGGCTCACCGATGCGGGGGCCAGACGGGAGGCCCTGGCGGTCGAGGAAGCCTATTTGGGGGACCGGCAACTCTGGAGGGAGGGAGCTTGGTTAGCCCTCCGCCATGCAGCCGAATGTGATCATTTTTACCAATTCGAAAAAACCTATTAACTTCCTAGCGAAGTGATCGTAAGGGACCCCAGATGGACCTCGAGCGCCTCATCTTAATTGCCGCCTGGATCGTCATCATCTTCGGGGCGGCATGGCTCTCTTGGGGAATCTGGGCCCTCGTCAGTGGGCGCTAGCTTATTCGAAAGCCAGCGTCTTCCACTGCCCCTGACTATAGACATGGACCTTATGATCAGCAGGATCGAAATACTCGTCCCCTTCTTGCGGAGTTACTCCCGTCGGGGGCTCCGTAGCCAGGCGGAAGTATCCGCGCTCAATCTGGGTGCGGATCGCAGCGAGTCTGACCCGCCCACCGTTATCGGCCCCATCCCCATTTTGACCACAGACGACCGAGAAGTCGCCGGCGAATCCTTCCCCGGAGGCGTCCCCGGTGAAGCTCTCAATGTTCCCTGCATAGCCGTTGGTGGCATTGGCCCCGGTTCCGGTGATGAGGCGAATCATCCCGCTGACCCCACCGGTCACGGTGACTTGGCCGGAATCGATATATATCGAATTGGCATCGCTTTCGGACTCCCAGGTGGTCGCACTCTCTTTGGTCCCCAGGTGCAGAACCCCGTCACTGATCGGGGAGTAGAGGGGGCCGGTCACGACCTGAACCGCGTCATCGGCGATGTCGGTCTCGTGAGCGAGCGAGGGCAAAGAGAACATCAGGGCCAGGGCGATAGCGATGCTTTTCATCTGTTTGACCTTTCTGGTTTAGGGATAATTGACCCCCCGCCTTGGGCAACGGGGGGCCGAGGAGAACTTATGGGATTTGATTTACTTATCGGTGGCCAATGAACAAAGTTAAGTCCAGTCCAAATTGGATCTGTCTTTTATGCGCTCAGCAAAGGGGCTATCGGAAGCGCCTGGACGACGAGGTGAAGGGGACCTTCAATCACTGTCTCACCTGTGGACACTATAAGTTAGTCGTCGATGTTGCGGATTTAGTTCCCTGCTGGCAGGATTTGGAAGATGGATCATCGTCAGGCATTTTCGGAACTCCTAGAAAAAATGGTCCAGGCCGTAGTTGATCGATCAGAGCAAGTTGAGATACTCGTCCGCCAGGGAGAACAGACCACAATTTTTGAGATCCGCGTCTCAAAAGAAGATGTCGGTAAGGTCCTAGGGAAGAAGGGGTCGATGATTAATTCCTTCCGCATGATCCTGAGGGCCTATATGGCCAAGTACCAATTTAGAGCTGTCCTGGAGATCCTCGAATGAGTGAATGTCCAACCTCAGTTGAGGCCCTCATGCTCGGCTACTGCGCTGGTATTTTTACCACAGTTGTGGTGACGGTGATGATCGTCTCCTTCGTCAAGCTTGCGCGCGGGGGAAGCCATGACCGCTAAGTTTTGGGTTTGGGTCTGGATGCTCATCGTCACCGCGGCCTTCCTGATCGTGATCCTCAGTTGTCAGTCCGTTCAATACCCGGATTCCGGGGGATACCCCACCCGATCGTGGAAGGAATTCTGCGAAACGAAATATCCTGGATGTGAATCTAAGGGCGTGTGGTTCGATCCCTGGGGTGAAGAACACTGTCTTTGCCAGGACGATTAAACCGGCGCCGAGCGAATTCCCGACGCCGGTACGATCAAACACGGATGGAATCGATTTTATTGAAGTTGGGCTCCCCGAAGGAAGTCCAGTTTAGAACCCCAGGTCCAACACAGTCAGATATTTAGGGAGTAGAAGGTGGTGCAGGATAGATCCGAAGAGGATCTCAATGTCCACGGTCTGAGCCTTCCCCAGGGGAAGCGCCTGGGTTTCGTCGGTCGTCAGATCGAAGGAGTACATCCACAGAGCCTGCGGCCCCGCCCCATAGCAGAACCCGGCGGCCGCGGCCTTCACCAGGTAAGACGAATCCTGATTCTTGAGCCTGATCCTGACCTGGGTGGCTCCGGAGATATTGACCGGGTTGCCTTGCGTGTCCAGGAGAACGGCCAGGAGATGGGCTTCTGAGCCTCGGATCACGGTTTCAGAATTTACCTGCCAACCCATCACCTAGTAATGGGCGCCCCCGACACCTTAAGCAAGTCCAGTTAAGGTGCCGGAGGCGCTGGGTCCGATGGGTTCTTCATGGGGAGCTTAACACTGGCGAAAAAGTCCAAAAGATAGCAGAACGCAACATAGACCTTGCTTTTCTCAAAGTTGGCCAGAAGGTCATCGTCGTACTTGGTTGGGGTCAGCTGGGCGATATCGTTCAGGGCTGTGAAGACGATTTTATTGATCGTCCTGAGGGTCCCCATGGCAGCCAGGATTCCGACAAGGGGCGCCATTGCTGGGGACAAACCAATGAGCCATACGATGAAATTCGCCATTAAGACCTCCCGTGTGTGCGCTACTTCTCGGCCGGGCGCGGGGAAGACTTAAGCGATCGGATTGGGCCACTTGATCGCGATGAGACATTTACGCGGGAAGACAGAGATTTGGACCCGGTCATGCTGGTTGCCTCCTAAAACGGCAACATAATCATCGTTCACGACGTGATGGCACAGACCCACGTGGTGGTGGCCATTGGACCACTGGAAAACCAGTATGGCGCCCTGTTTGAGCTCACAGGCTTCGCCATACCCGGGGTCGGCGAAGGACACGGCAGCGGCGCTTCCTGTGCCTTTAAACGCGGATTCTGCGAGGACCCGATTTACGAACGCAGAGCACCATGCCACGGAGTCGCTCGCGGCCTTGTAAGAGGTGTACGAGAAGCAGTCCAGAATGAATTGGTTGTGGTGGTGGGCCGGGTCTTCTGCCTGGCCTAGGTATTTGAGGGCTTGGTCGAACCAGGGGCTATTGGTCATCCTCCATGATCTCCTTGCGGATCGGGGACCACTTATCCCCTGCCAATAGCTTAACGGCATGAAACGCGCGGCGTAAATCAGTTTTTAGCTTCCCCAGGTTTAGGGACTTGAGGTCCGCATCGATCTTAGCCAGGGCCAGGGTATTTGATTCCACGGCCCGGGCCAGGGATTGGATGGTCTTCTCGGTGAGTTGGTCTTTGCGCTCCTTGAACCGCCAGAGGAACTCCCCAACCCGCATCAGGAGATGCATGGCCACCAGAACGCATCCGGTGGCGACAAGGGTCGGGAGACTCGAGGCGTCCAACAGCTTTTCCATTAATTCTTGTAGCGGATGGTGACCTTACCACCGGCCCCACGTCCACCGGCCCCGCCCACTCCGGTGTCTCCGCCGCCCCCGCCGCCTCCGCCGCCTCCGGTACTGGCCGTTCCACTGGATCCGGCCGTACCACTTGCCCCTGCTGCGCCCCCGTTGCCCCCGGCGCCTATGGCGGAACTTCCTCCGCCGCCGCCTCCCCCTGTGGGACCGAGGCCGCTTGCCGCCCCGCCAGAACTCACACTACCACTAAAGGGGTACCATTGGCTTCCGGCGCCCCCGGTGGCACTGCTTCCAGTACCGCCGCCGCCTCCGCCCGACCCCCAGAACCCAGGGGAACCAGCGGTGTGCCCTCCGGCCCCGCCATCAGCTCCATAGGCAAACGAGGCGCCACCGCCGCCACCAGACGCCGCCGTTCCGCTAACCCCGCCCCCCGTACTTAAGGGGGAGAGGGACCCTCCGGAGAGTGCCCCGGTAGAGAACCCGCCACCGCCCCCAAAGGCCCCGCCATTAACGGTGACAGTCGTCCCGGAGTAGGTGATCGAAGTATTGTTCCCGGTTACACCGCTTCCCCCAGAAGTGTTTGCGGCTCCTCGAGAACCCCGCACTCCGCCGCCGCCAACGGTCACGGACACGGTTCCAGCCGGCGCGACCTTCAAAAAGAGCTGACGATACTCGCCGGCCCCACCGCCGCCACCACCACCGCCTGCTCCCGCACCACCCCCGCCCCCGCCCCCGCCCCCGCCGACCAGCTCAATGAGGAGCTCGGTGATTCCTGAGGGCACGGTAAAGGTCTGCGCATAGGCCGACGTGGACCAGCTCTGGGCATCAGAAAGGGTCGATAGGGTATTGAGTTGGCACCAGGTGGATCCCCCGTTGACGAGGGCCGAGGAGGAGACCTCAATGCAGAGGCTGTTCAAAGATCCGGCCGTCGTGTAGCCGGTGTGGCGGGTCCAGGCCCCGGAGGCCTCGTCATAGATCCCATCGTTTGAGGATGTGGTTTGGTTCTTGACCGAAATGACTTTTCCCACTCCGCCTGAGACCCCGTCGATCGTCTGCAGCCCACTCAAAGTGATGTTCGCCGTCGTGGCCGAGTCGACCGTTATCGCCCCTGAGGGGATGGTGAAGTCTTGAGAACTCCAGGCCAGAACCGAGGAGGCGATCTTTGGGAGGGTCACGGCCGCATCGACAATCTTCGGGGTCGTGATCGACCCGTTGGGGATGACGAAGCTTGCATTGGCCATCTGGCCCGCGATCAGGAAGGGAAGTAAGAGTTTCTTCATAGAGTCTCCTTAAACGAGGTCGTAGTCGGTCCCGTTATTCATCACGGTGATGCTGTCGAAGACAGGGGTTGCGGGGACTGAGTTCAAAACGAAGTTGGTCGCGCCGTCAATGGTCCCTACCACGGTGGCAGTGCTCCCATCGCTTGAGCGGTTCTTGATGGTGAAGCGCTTCCCCACGGGAACGGTCCCCACTCCAGGGAGGGTCACGTTGATATTTCCCCCGGTATTGGTGCACCGGATATTGGCGTCCGTCGCCAGGACTGAGTAGTTACCAGTGGTCGTGACGACGCCCTCACTCTTAAGGGCCCACTTGGTTAAGTCCGTCACCGCGTTATTGAGGTTGTTGTCCACCAGGGAGACGTAGAACTCCCCACTGGAATTGACGATGCTCCCGATGAAATAGTTCGTGCTCGAGTCCCACTCAGGAACCCCGTTCTCAAAGAGGTAGGCCAGTTGGTAGAAGAGGAGGACAAAGAGTGCGTTCATGTCCTGGATCGCCGGCGCGTTCCCGCCGATGACGGCCGAGTACCATCCATCGAGGAAGTTTGAGAGAGACTGAATCAATGCCGGGTCGTCGGTGAAGACCGGAGAGCCTGCGAAGAGGCTTCCGAACTTCGCCACCTGATCTGATCCGTGGGTGGAGCCGAATCTCTTTTGAAAAACCCTTGCTAGCCTAGACATTGCTTAAGCCCTTTCCTCAACTATTGTAATCCAGCCACGGATAGGTGAGCTGATAAAGTTCGTAGAAGTTAAATGGCGACGGTGGATTCACTGGGGTCGGATCTTCGTAAGTGACGAACCCGAAGAACGGGTAAGTGTGGGCCGAGACGATGACGATCGAGGTCTGAACGCCCATAGGTCTTGGAAGAAAGTCTCCGGTAGAAATCATGGCCAGAAGATCCGGGGTCCCCAGAGAGTCGATGATCAAGTAGTTGAGCCCCATGAAGGTGTTGTCCGAGACCAGGATGAGTCCGGGGAAGTGAACCGCCAAGAGATCCTGAATCACCGCAAGGGAGCTTCCGGAATTATTCTTGATGATCGCAAGCCTTATGAGGGTTCGGTAGTCGTCGTCCCCCAGGGTGACGGCGCGATCAAAGGCGTAACCCCGTCTGGAAACCCCAGTGTATTTCCCAAGGACGTCGAGCTGAACTCCAACGGCGGTGTCGAGATCAAAGGCGTCCTGAACTTGGAGGAAGATGTCGTCCGAGAGGAAGAGGGAGACGATGGCCTTAATGGTGGCGACGGCCTTGGGTTTATTCCGATACTGGATGATCAGCAGGTTGGCGTAGTAGTTGATCGTGTCCGTCAGATTCATTTCACAGCCTCAAGTATGATGAAGTAAAGCCAATGTCGTCCTCAGTGGGGTTATAGACACTGTGCAACTGCAAGTCATCCCATTGGGCATGCGTATTGGTAATCTCCAGCGGCACCCAATTCTTAAGCTGGTCGATCGTGGGTTTCATCCTCACCTTCTTAATCACGATGTCCGGGTAGCATGCTGCAATCCATGATGGCCCAGAGTCGGGGCCAATGTACATCCTAGCTCTTGAAATAACTTCAACGAGATCCCAGACGGTCGGAGTGCAGACCCATGGGATGCCGATATCATGAAGAACTTCGTTGGCGTGGCCGATCTGATAGAGGTCAGGACCTCGGTATTTCTTAATGACATGCTCCACAATCTTCTTGGGTAGCGGACCATGGCTGATCCCCTTCGCCTGAAACAGAATCATGTGACGATCCCTGAAGGGGAAGTCCTCGAACTTGTAGAGACGGGGATGTCTTAGGAATACCTTCGCCCCCACACACAGGGTGTGCTTTTCAGCTAGGGATGTGAAGACGCTTCCGCGGGGTTTAGGGATCGGGTTGAAGTTCCAGAGCCCCGCAACCTTGGCGGGCTTTTCTCCCCCACGCAGAACGAAGGGGTTGTGGTCAAAGACCCAGTGCTTCTCGACGTCGATCAGCTTCTTGCCGAAGGTTCGAAAATAGTTCTCAGGGACCATCGTAAACTGGATGGCGTCCCCGATTCCTATTCTGTGCGGCACGCTGATTCCTAGCATCAAGAGACCGCCACATTGACGTCCGTAAAGTTGCTCAAACCATCCGTAACCCTAACCACGTCCGTAACCGATCCCGTCGATCCCGCTGTGTAGAGGCCCGTCGAGGAGTTAATGGACCCACCGCTGTTGTTGGTGTGTATGGTCCATGTATAGGTTCCATATCCACCATCGGCTGTGAATTGCTTCGTCCCAAGAGGAGCTACCGAGACCGCTGTATTCGGGGTCACAAGGATCGGGAGGATGATGATATTGGCCTCAGAGACGGCGAACTGTTTGTTCTTGGTCGCCGGGGTCAGTGTGTTGGTATAACTTCCCCCGGAAGACGTCGAGAACCCAGCGCTCGTCACCAGGGTATTGTCGTCGATCTCCTGCACGTCCGTGGCGAGGCGGTTGATATTCACCTCCTCATTAACCCGTGGGACGAAGAGATCCACGAGCTTAGAACGGATCTGAGCCACCGCCGGCGGGTTCGTTCCATCAAGAGAAGTCGCCGTGAACTTGATGTAGAGGTCTTCTGGAACCACGAAGTCCCACTTAATGAAGATAGTCGACCCATCAGCCTGGTTGATTCCCACTGATTGAGATCCCTTCATTCCGCAACCGGCGTTGCGTTTTTGGTAGATAGCTCCACTGATAAGGCCGTTAGAGGCGGAGCCCGCCACGATGACCCAGATCGAATGTCCAGGGATTCCGTCCCCATCAGTGGAGCTCGTAACGTTCTCATAGACGAAGGCGTCAGTGACCCCATTCAGGTTCTTGAGGGCGGCGACGAGACCGTCATGATATCCCTGAGAGCCGATCGCCACCGACTGCTGCCGGCGGATCTTGAGTTGGGCGTCGGTCTCCTCGTTAATACCAAGAACCGTATAGGTCGTCGGGTTATTCACTGAGGTAACTCCGAGGACGATCGTGACCGGGATCGTGATGGTATTGGGGATCGTGAGAACCGCGCCTGGGTCCTTCGCCTGAAACGCTAGGGCCTGAGTTCCAGCCCCAGAGATTGCGATGGTCGTAATCAATTGGAACTGGTTCCCGGCGTTGTCCTGCACGGTGTAGACCGGATTGGTATTCTGATCGAGACCGTAGAGGGTGCATGAGGCGGACGTCACAATGGTGATGTTCGTGAGGGTGAACGTTCCCCCCTGCCTTTGAATCCCGTTGATCGCGACCCGCTGATCCAGGATGTTCCCAATGGCATTATCTGGGTCGAAGAAGTTATAGATCTGAGTGATCAGGTCCAAGAGATCTAGGATTTCCTGAACGATGATCATCATCTGTTGCCCGTCGGGACTGCTCTGGCTCAAGTCAATGTCGTTCCCATAGATCGACTGCATGGCCGCGGTGAACTCGGAGACCAACTCCGCCTGGGTCTTAGTTAAGAGACCGCTCGCATCAATTTGATTTGGCATTGGCTCCTCTTTTGGCGCAGAGTTTTTGCTGGCGAATAACTACGCTCTTCTGGTGAGGCCCCTTCATTTTAGAGGCGTCCATCTTGCATAGGCGGGCCACGGCATCGGATCTTCTGGCCTTCTTATCAGCTGGCGACAGGGCTGAGGCATTAAGGACGAAGGTAAGGGCCAATATAAGTTTAAACATACATTCTCCTATTGATACCCAATGCAGTGGTAAGTAAGTTTGTCGCTAGCCCCAAACGGGGTGGCGGCTGAAATAACTAGTGTAGTTGTTGAGGCTACGGGTTTCAGAAGTAGAGAGGTGCTCTCGTCGTCTACGGTGCAGATCGGGGCGTTACCCCAGATTTGAACGAAGGTAAGTGTGCAACTTGTAGCTATTCCCCCGGTACCGACTGTGATCCGGCCGGCAACGTCATTCCCGGCTACGCTTGGAGAACCGCTTCCACAGGAGCTTGGTGTTGGAGCCGATCCCGCAGTTACCACATGACCATCGAAGACGATTTTTCCCCTAGTGACTGTCGAGGCCCCAGTTGTCACTACAAAGTCCCCTGAGGTTCCCGCAGGAGAATTTCCGGTTGAGAGTTGGATCTTCCCGGATGTACCGGCGTCGGTGGCCCCAGTAAAGACCGAGAAATTCCCAGAGTTTGAAATGCCGGTAACGGCGCCAGAATAAATCTGGATCTCTCCGCTATAGGCCACGTCATTAATTAGGCCATCGCCAGTATGGAGGACCATGTCACCGGACTGCCACTCAGTATCGCCGGTCAAAATACCGATACCTCCGCTGAAGCTGTTCTTTGCGGACCCAGTACTTAATCTAACCTGGCCAGTTGCCGTGTCGTTGCCTGTCAAGTGATTGGCGGTAGTATTACCCGACCCAATTTGAACGGAGCCCGTGGTAACGTTATCAACCGTGCTGTTTGTTTGTCCGGTGGCTAAGGTCATGTCCCCGGTTTGTTGGGTGGCAATCGTTGCGCCGGCAATAAGGCCCGTGTAGAAAAACATTCCCCCGGTTGGTCCTGAACCATTAGTTTGTCCGGTAGCGAAGAGAATCTTCTTCGTGGAGCTTGCGCCGTCATCAGTGGCAAAGGCGGTGTTAGTTTCAGCTCTTATGAAGAGATCTCCGGTAGCAAAGGACTGACCCGCGATAGTGACGGCCCCCGTTTGACGGGTAAATCTTCCGGCCTCTGAGCTTCCATTTGTATTGACGACCGTCGGCACATAGACAACTGCCGGAACCGTGGTCGATGATCCGATCTCGTAGGCGTTATTGGTGTCAAAGTGCAAATCGGTATTGATGGCGGTTGAGGCCAAATTAGAAAGCGCCGTATTGGCCCCGCTGCCACCGGTTCCCCACGAGACTGATGTTCCATTCGTAGTCAGGAATTTGCCGGAGTTTGAGGTCTGAGAAGGCACTAAAGCATTGATGGCCCCCGAGGCCGAAGTTTGTCCAGTCCCGCCGTTAGTTATAGAGAGCGTCCCGGAGACGTCGGCGGTCAGCGAGACGGCGCTAAATGATGGGGGTCCGGAAGCGTTCCCATGCAGGAGTGTTGTCGTAGTCCCGAGAGACCCCAGGGCGGCCGGTGGATTACCTGTGCCGCCCCCAAGTAGAATCTGATTGGCTGTAAAAGCTCCAGAGCTAGCAATTGTTCCCGACCCACTGAAATAAAGAAGCCCACCGGAAGTCCCCGATCCTATCCCAGTCCCTCCCCGGGCCACCGCGAGAGTTCCGGTAGTGAGTTTAGAGGTGTCAAGGCTTGGGATCATAGCGGAGGTCAAGAGACCGCCGGAATCCAACTTAGCTATCTTGTTGGCGTCTCCAGAGCCGCCGGTCGTGCCCGAATTCAAAGTTAAGACTGGCGTAGTGGTTCCTGTAGCGACCCCAATATCCGCATTGGAGCTCGTGACACTGGTAACGGTACCGCTCGTAGCGGCCGCCCAGCTCAAGACTCCAGAGCCATTGGTTTGAAGTACGTAGCCAGAGGACCCATCGGTCCCTGGCCAGGTATAGGTCGTGCTGGCAGCCAATGTCGCCGGCGCCTTGAATCCGACAAAGAAAGCGTCAGTGTTGAGATCATAAAACAGCAGTCTGTTCTCTTGATTTTGGCCGTTGTGGAGTTCGACGTCGTCGGCCAGAACGATCACTGGGCCCAGGCTTGGACTTCCAGAACCATCCGCCTCGAGAGTCATCGCGTGAGTGGCCTGAACGAACAGATCTTGGTTGCTTCCAAAAGAGCCGATATCCCTGACGGCGACCGTTCCCCAATGGGTTCCGTTAATGTCCCCAAGGGCAATAGATTCTGATGCCGGAATCAGGTTGGCGTTCACCGAGGTGCTAACCAAGTTGCTCAACGCCGTATTGGCCCCCCCACAGGCGGCCCATAGGGTATTGGTCCCGTTGGTGCTTAAACACTTCGAGGAGTTACCGGCCTGGGAAGGAATGAGAGTCAGGAACATCGACTGAAAGGACGGGAGGTTAACAAGGTCCCAGAGCTGGACTCGATCGGTCTGGTCAAGCGAGTCGTTCACGAATGGTAGTGAATCGGATGACCCAACGGTGCTCGCGGCCTTCAAAGGAAGTTGGGAGATCTTGGTGTCCCCCAATGCCAGAGGGCACATGAAGACAAGTGTAGACAGGATCCAGAACAGTCGGCTCATATGCCTAACCCACTTCCGCCCTCGGTCGAGAGGACCTCTCCGCTTTCGGTCAATAGATAATTTATGTTAAGGCCTTCGCTCACAGTGACAACTCCAAAGACCGTATCGACCTGGCAACTGACACTTAAATTGCGATCGGCATCCAGCGTCGAAGAGAAGGTGTTAGGGACGATCCGGGTCACTCCCGGGGTGTTGAGGATCGAGTTACTGATGGCCAGCTCTAGGGCCAGGCGGTTCTTGCTACCTAGGAGGTTCCACCAATCGATCCCGGCCCCGATATCGAAGAAGCAATCCCCGGTGAAGGATTTAAGGCGAGTCCCAATGGCCTGGGCTGCGGCGTCGCGTCCAAACTTGTAGTCGTTCTGACCTTTGCCGAATGTCCAATCCCCATTTGCGTCCAATGCTCGAACTCTCATTCAAGTAACCCCGTGATAGTGGTTAAAAGCGACGTCAGGGCCGTTACGGCGGCCGGGTTAAGCGGGTTCCCTGCGGTAGGGGTCGCGGCCCCAAACGCCGTTATAAGGTCATTTGTGAGCGTCGTAAGAAGCGTCTTAAGGGTGTTCGAGCCATCCTGGGTTCCGATTCTGGCCAACCCGGTCTGGGGGTTTACGCCGACCTGCATCGTCCCATCGGTGAGAACCGCACGGTCCGGGTCATAGGTTGTCAAGGCCCGTTTGAGGGATCTTAGCCCCACAAGAGCGATAGCGTCCGCAAAGGAGTGAAGCCGGGTTGAGGGAAGGGGTGCGACCTGGCCCGAGGCGAACCAGGTATCGATCGCCCGGTCGTTGAAGAGGAGGAGGCACTCATCCCCCTGGGCTATAGGCATATTCAGGAACCCGGCGCCACCGCTGAGGATCACTGCAGGGCACGAAACGACGAGGGGATAGTTGATGAAGTTATTCTTGTATTTGCTCGTCTGTTCATCAAAGACGACCTGGGTTTGAGGATAAGCCATTGTAGCCGTTACCGTCTGGTTGGACGAGTCGAAGCTCTGGATGATCCCGATATGGTGGCAATTTAATCCTAGGAATATATCCCGCTCGAGGAGGTTCAGAAGGTCCGCCAACTGGAAGTCGGCATCCGGGACCTTGAGGGGCGGGATCTTGATATCGCTCACGCCGTCACCTCGAAGTCGAAGAACTCGGCGTCGAGTAGTCCCACAGTGGTCACAGTGGGCCCAGAGATAGTGGGGGCGATAATTCCCTTATGGGCGATGCTAATGATCTTGTAGGGCTTGTTCTCCGGCCGACCCTGAACCGTCGTGTTGAATTGTTTGGCCGTGAGACTCATGAGGCTGACCTTCTGGCCCACGGTGAAGTGGGGTTCAAAGAGGACATCGCAGATCACCCGGGGCCACTCGAGCTTTGGAGTGTTCAAGAGGCCGGTCTCGTTGCTGATCTCAAGGACCGATTGCTCAAAGAATTCGTTGTTCTTCAGGCAGTTCACGATCCCGTTATCGATAAAGACGCAGCCCCCGGTGATCTCATTGAGTACTTTGAACGCATCCCCGCTATAGGACTGAGCCCTGTCGAGGGTGCCTTCAAAATTCCCAATGACCCCTTTGGCGATCCCGATGGTCTGGCTCACCATAGAGTCGATCATCGCCGAGATGACCGAGGAGATCGGGGTCCCGGCCTGGAAGGTCATGTTAATATTGGGGGTGATGAACGCCCCGCCGCCGTCAAGGCATTCAAGGTCTGTAATGAAGTTAACCCCTTCCCGTACTGACCACGCCTCGGTGGCGTACCCGCGGAAAATCATGGGGAGGTCGTCTCCATAACCGGCGTTGAGTTGCACCTGGACATGGGACATCCGGCCGTAATCACTCGGGGCCTGCCGAATGAGATTCCGGTTCTGCTCCCCAAGATTGTAGATCCTCAATGCCGCCGTATTGGCCGAGGAGAGATCGTTTCGCATGATCGAGAACTCCAGGGTGAACGGAGGATCGATCTCAATCTCCGCCTCGGGAGTCGTAACCTTCAAATGGTAATTGAGCCCGAACTTAGACGCCATTCAGGAAGTCCTCATACTGCTGAACTTCTGCGGCGGTCAGAATAAAGAGTTGAGATTGAGCGGAGGAGAAATCCTCCTGGTGAGTTGGCTCCCGGCCGTCCTTAGAGAAGCACGCCATCCCAAAGGGGATCTGGTGCTGAAACTGTCTTAGGAAGTTCGGGCTGTTCGTGATCCGAAGTCCCGTGAGGGTGAATGTATTGTATACCAAGGAGACGATGAACCATCCATATTGCTGTGGCTTGAACTCCACCTGAAGCTGAATCCGGCTATTGTCCGGAAGGATGATGGTCTGTTTCTGCTGAGGATCGAAGGAGAACTTATTGACGGAGAACATCAGCCCCCCAACTTACTGGAGAAGGTATCACCTGAGATCGGGGGGCGGTTGACCCCAAGGTTCCTCACGGGAGAGGCCTGCATCGATAGGCGTCCTTCTGACTGACCCGAGGTATCGTTGAAGATGCTCTGGGTGAAGTTCATCTGCTTGAACGTGACCTCGAAGTCCGTAATTACCCTGGTGTCCTCGGCCTGGATCGCCCTCAGACTCTTAATGGCCATATCGAAGTAAAGGGCCCATGGGGTCTGAACCGTGAAGAGACGACGCTCGCTCCAGTACCCTTTGAACTGCCCATAGACGATCTGCTGCTTTGTCTGCGTGTCCCGCGGGAGCCCACGGTAAGCTTCGACCGCTGCTTCAGCCGCCTTCTTGGCCGTATTGTAGAGAAGGGTCGCCTCATTGAACGCCAAGAGGGCCGCTACCGAAAGGCTTGGGACGAACCCCCCGATAAGGGTCAGCTTCTGGGCCGCAGTCTGGAGCTTCTCTAGTTCCTTGGGAACGACGTCGTTGAGTTCGGCAATAAACCCGTGGGTCGTGATCGTAATCGGCTTAAGGCTGATCTGGTTCTGGATCGCGGTATTGTCCTCGATGAAGTGATCTGTGATATCGCTTTCCATAGTGTCCGTCTGCTCACCCTCATAGTTGAAGATGATCGGAGAGGGTTGTTCCTGGTCGGCGGTCGTCCCGGATTTCAATTGAGGCCAGATCCCGACATTCTTCTGAGGTGTCACTAGAACTAGGTTCGATAGACCAGAAGCTGAAGTCGTTAGGGTTGCGAGCTGTGAAACGCTTGGCATTTAGTTCACCTTGCCCCTGAAGCGTTGCCGCCCGACGTCCTGAACCGCCTTCTTGAAGTGATGAGCCCCTTCTTGCGCGTCCTTAACCCCGTGGTTATTGACCACGACGTTCGCGTTGTTGTTCACGACCGGGGGATTCTCGGCTCGTCCAGGGTTCTTAAGGACCGGGTGGACCATATTCAAATGCATATTTTCTGAGGCCCTGGCCGCCTGCTCCTCGAACCACTTCGAATCCTGAAGGACTCCCATCTGACGAGCCTTAGTGGCCTGGGTCTGTTTGGGGCCCTCCATATCGTGCTTCCCACCGATCGAGTCCGAGATCTCCTTGAGATAGCTCAAGATCTCAGTCCATCCCTCGAAGGCGAGCTTGATCGCATCGAAGACCTTCAGGCTCTCGGAGAGCTTAAGTAGAGACTCCACAAGGGCTAGAACCTGGGGCGTGATCTTTTGAAGGTCAGCCACGATCTGGGGGCCGTGCTTAGCAACGAGCTTGTCCATCCCCGTCTGGGCCTGGGCGAAGACGTTGGAGAATCCTACGTGGACTTTGCGCATATTCTCGAGCTGACGGTCTGAGAGTACTGGAGCGCGGTTGAGGATGTTAGGTGTAAACACGTTCTGGTGAAGGGCCGAGAGCATCCCCTCATTAACCCCGAAGGACTGAATGAGTTGCTTCGAGAGATCCGGAGGAAGCTTAGGCAGAGCCTTTTGGATACGCTCCAGGATGTAGAAGGCTCCAGTGGTCTTATCCATGGCGTTCTTCATATCGAAGGACTCATCCTGGTCTTTGAGGGCCTTCATGAAGAAGCCTAAACCCTCAGGCTGCCCCTTCCCGAGCTTGACCATGTTCGTAAACGCGGTCTGAACCCCGGTGACTGAGGATTGAACCTCCTCCATTGTGGCCCCGGCCTGGCGCCCGGCGTAGACCCACTGCTGAAGCATCTTTGTCGAGAGCCCCGTGTTCTCGGCGAAGCGCATGAAGTTGAGACCGGTCTGACCCGACTTTGAGGCCATCTGCTCGAGCCCATAAAGGGCCGCAAGAATTCCGGCCTTCGCCGCAAGGGCTGAGGTAGAGATCTCCTTTAGAGAGATATTGGTGTCAGTGAGGGCCTTCTGGGTCTTCTCCTGACCCTTGAGGCCGATCGCAATGAAAAGTTCCCCCGCTTTCACTTATTCAGCTCCATATAGGCAGCCTCATAGTCAGCGAGGAATCTCTCGTAGTTTAGGGCCTGAATTACCGTTCGTGCGTCCAACTGACTAGCCTCCAAAACCGAGGAGCAGTACCCCTCTTTAACCAGCCGGAAGTAGATCAGAAGAACATCGTCGCTCGCCTCTATGTCAGGTCTTTTGTGATCGCGCCCAAAAGATGTCCGTACTCGGCATAGAGGCTCTTCCCGAAAGGGAGGATGTTTTCCTTCGCCACCTCATAGCAGGCGTGGATGTAGTCCTCGCGTGCCTGAACTGGTTCAAACGTGTTCTTGTCAATCCTCACGCCCTTATAAAGGGCCGAGGCCATGCACTCCCAAACACAGTCTTCAATCTTCTTTGAGGAGAGGAATCCACAGAACAGGTCCTTGACGAAGTTCGTATCGAGCTCGTCGCTCGCGGTGATCTTCATCCCCTTCATCTCTTCGAGGACCGCCTGGTAGAGCGCCTTCGCTTTCGCAAAGGGCGCCGGCTGTACTTGGATTTCAACCCCGCTTGGGAGTTTGATCGTCTTCAGTTCCATTCAGCTCCCTATTAAGTGAGAATCCTCGGGGCGTTGCTGAAGCGCATGGTGTACATAGCCACACTCTGCTCAGCCTCTCCATCGACGTTCGTCTTCCCCTCAACCTGTTTACTGAAGACCCCACCGGACATGATGTAGGTGTCAGAGGTCACGTTCCCGAGACCGTCACCGACCTTCTTGATGAAGCTTCCGATCATGAGGATAGTCCCAGAGAAGTTGGCCTGCTGCTGGGCGAGTTTCCCATTGAGGTACTTGTCCGAATCCGAACCACGGATCACTCGAACTTTGACCTCACACTGCTTTCCAGTCTCGTTGAGGCCGTAGATGGAGTTCCCATTCTTCCCGGTCTTCACGACGGCGATCTCGTTGGGGAAGGTTAGCTCCACCGCATTCCCATCGGCCAAGTCCTTTAAGAGGACGTTGTCGATGACGACGGTGTCTGACCCTGATAATGCGACGGTGCTCATTTAAACCTCCAATAGTTTCTTCACGCGTTAACGTTGACTATAATGCTGGCGCTATCGATCGCTCCGGCTTCCTTCAGGGCAATCTGAACCAGTGGGGCCTTTCTGGCCTCGCGATCAACCTGGGGTTGCTTGCCGATGGGCAGAGAGAAAATGTAGTAACCCCTCTGGAGAATATTGGCCAAGAAGTCCCCCTGATTCCCGAAGGTCGTGGGGCTGTTCCACTGACCCGGGGCCGAGTACTGGTTGGTCACGGCCTGCTCACAGACGGCCCGGAGCGCCCCCTTAAACCCATCCATCCCGCCCTCGGTCTGAGGGATCTTCGTGGATGTTTGAGCCAGGTAGTTGAAGGCCGCCACTTGCAGAGCGCCCACATACCATTGAAGGTTATAGACCTGGTCGAAGAACTTATTGGCCCCGGAGCAGAACACCTTGGGAACCCCTTGGAGGCTCACATAGGTATCGGCGCCGGCGTTCTTGCACTTGGTGAGCAGGGTCTGGTCCATCGAGGGATCGGGCTGGACGCTGATCAGATCCTTAAGGTGCATGTTCTGAGTGGTGTTGGATCCGGAGAAGTTCGTCGAGAAGGCCCGTCCCCCATAGGAGGCCATCATAGTCAGGGCGTCGGTGTCGTTGTCGGCCCCATAGAAGAGCCCGCGGCTCTGGGTGAATCCACCGGTGCGGATCTGGTCAATGATCCCTGAGGTGGGTTCCACAGAGTCCGGATCGCGCTCCACAAAGAGGAGGATCTTATTGAGGGTCTGAACCACGGCGGCCGCAGCCAGGATATCGGCGTCCGTCTCAATCTGGGTGGAGAGAATTCCGAAGTACTGAACCAGGTCCTCGGTTCTGGCGATGGCGGCGTCGAGAGTCTCTGATGCCTCAAAGGGAATCACGACTAAATACCCGCCTCCTGCAAGTATGTTCGGCTGCTGAGAGAATATCGCAAGCGCCATCTTGTAGGTCACTGAGCTCGTCCCGAAGTCGTCTCCGACCTCCTTGGGAGTCAGGTAGATCTTGAACCCATCGTCAAAGACTGGGTCTGGGGTTTCGGTGGTGAAGAGGGCCAAGTTGCTTGTGTTGTACGCCCCAAGGCCCGCGGGGGTTTCGGCGACAGAGACGTCGATGACGTTTGTAAGCTGCAGTTCCATGTTTAAAAACCTCCTTAGGGCTCAGTGGTAACGTCTGTTGTACTAAAATCATCAAAGTACGGGGTCCCAACGATCCGCTTCATCATGTACTGCATGTTGAGCGCGAGATTAAATCGGTTCGGGATCGCGGCCCCATCCTCTTGGGATAGGTTCACAAAGCTTGTCGTGATCGGCGCAATGTAGAACCCATTGAGCGTCTGCTGGCTCTGTGAGTAGGCGCTGTTGAGAGACATCAGGATTTCTTCCTTACGATCTCTAGCTTGGTTGCCTCGGCTCAAAATATCAATGCTTAAGCTAGCCAGCATGTTCACCGACTGGACCTGATTTAGATCGTCACCATCGGGCTCGAACTTGAGGTTGTTCGCAAAGGGCTTGCAGCTCAGGATTCCAACCGCAATATAAAGTCTTGAATCCGTTGGGATATTGATTTTCTGGTTGTAGGTATAGACCTGATCGTCCGTGAGGTTCATCCCGTGGCGGAGAATGTCCTCGACCAACTGGATATGGGTACCCACTAGAATTTGCCGGGTCGTGGAGACCGAGGTTAAGTCGGTGACTTTGACCACGTCTATTCCGGTCACGATCGGGGCGGTGTAAACACCTGTAGCGCCGTCAATGCTCCCGCCGGCGCCCCCGGGAACAACGGAATAAGAATAGGGCGGATTCCCGCCAGAACCTAAGAACCGAGCCTGGTTTAAGGGGACGATCGCAAGTGAGTTGGCGCCCAGAGAGAGACTCATCCCGGCACCGGGCCTGAACCTTCGTAGTCCTGAACGAGGTCATACTCCACGTAGCCGTACTTATTGTAATCGCCCTTCTTCATGACCCGATATTGGACGGTCTCATAGACGACCACGTCGTCGGGCTTAAGGGCCAATTGAATCTCGGCATGAAGCTTGTGCCACTTCCAGGCGCGTTGACCCTCGGGCTTGAGATAGAGTTGCTGGAAAGTGAAGGGCTGCATGACGCCCCGGAAGTTGATCTCGGTCTCGGTCTCAACTAACTCGCCCGCGATGTTCACGGTCTTCACTACGAGGCCGAAGACCATGTTCTGAAACCAGCTATTTAGGGCGTCCGAGACATCCGGGAGAGCCAAGAAGTTTCCCACCCCGCTATTGACCGTGGGTTTATAGGTCCCGGTCAGCGCCCCATTGGCATAGATGACCCCGAACTTCACTTTGTCCGCTGAGGGGTAATCACAGGCCGAGATCGCAAAGACTGGGGGCCAGTAAATGATCATGCCGGGTTCTCCGTGATGATCGAAAGCTTGGTCGTGAGGGCGCCTACGGCGAAGAACTCAAAGGCTATGAGCTTCCCATTGAGGTCTGAGGAGGCCAGGTTGATTTTGTACCAACCATCCCCGATCTCGACGGCCGTATTGGGGCAGTTCGCAAAGGCGCCACCGTCAATGCTCCGCTTGGCGATAATGGTGAGTCCTGGAGCCGGGTCTCCGGTCGAGAGGTACATGGGGAAGGGGAAATTCGAGAGAGCCTGATTCTTGGGCACTGTGATCGCGGCCGGACCCGTGGGTAGATTGTCCGTCTTCGCCTTAATCGCAGTGGCCAGGGTATCGACCGCAGCGACAGCCGTTCCCACCGTAGTGACATCGCCCTGGCTCGAGGGAGTTGCGGGAAGATTGTCCGTCTTGGCTTTAATGGCCGTGATCGAAGTGTTATCGGGCGCAGTGTAGCTCGAGGTCGGAAGACGGCTGGCGATGGTCGCGTTGACGTTATCGACGATGAGTTTGCCCACCGATCCCGCAGTGGTCAGGGCGGAAGTCAGCGAGGCCCAGATCACTCCAGCCAGGGTCGTGCGTTCCCCGGAAGTCAGAGTCATCGCGTCGCCAGCTGCGGCCGGGGTCGCTGGGAGGTTATCGGTCTTCGCCTTGATTGAGGCGATATCCGCATTGTCCGGGGCCGTATAACCCGACGTAGCGAGCCGGGAGGAGACTGTCGTGTCCAGGTTGTCTATCTTGGTCGCCCGCGCGGAAGTGTAATCCGCGTTGGAGACGGCGGTCGACGCCGGGGCCCGGGAAGAGATGGTCCCGTCAATGTCGGTGACCAGAAGCTTCCCAATGGATCCAACGGTGGTTAGGGCGCTGGTCAGGGCGTCCCATACCGCCTGAGCAATCGTGGCCGCTGACGGGGGAGAGGTATAGGAACCGCTCGCAAGCCTTGAACTGATCGTGGCGTCGATATTCGTTACCAGGAGCTTGCCTATTGACCCGGTGGTCGTGAGGGCCGATGTGAGGGCGTCCCAGATGGCTTGCACGGCGGAGGCCGCAAGGGTTACTCCGGCCGTCACTGAGGCGACAGAGCCCGTCAGGTTACCCGTAAACGTGGTTGTAAGGGCCGTGGTGATAGTCGTTGCGGCATTGGTACCCGCAATGAATAGGCCCCCGGCAGCGCCCGCCACGGCGTCGGGAAGGCTGTTTACGGTGCCGGTAGGGGAGGAGACGTTGAAGAACTTCTTAAACCCTGCGGCAAGCAATCCGGAGGTTTCAGTAAGCGCCGTTCCAAGGATCTGGGTCAGGTTAGCCGAGACCGTAGCAGTCACTGACGCCACCGAACCCACAACGTTGCCGCCCACGTTACCGACCACACTGGCGACCGTCCCAACCACGTTACCGCTGACGTTTCCAGTGACACTGGCCACCGTATCTCCTGGGAGATCGGTTACGACCTGGTTAACGAAGTCTGTTGGGTCGGCCCCCGTTGCCGTGATGTGAATAGCCAGGTCCCCAAGGGTATTGGTATGGCTTGTCGTTAGGGCCAGTTCATACCAACCGCTTCCCCGGTCCGTCACCGTGGGAGAGATGGATCCAAAGGCCCCGCCAGCCTGGGAAGAGGTAATCGTCAGGGTAAGACTCGCCTTACCGCTAATGTGGTCGGCCGAGTCGGTCATAAAGACCATGATATTCACAGCGGTGCTGAGCTTAAGGAGTCTCACTTATTCACCCATCTTCCCCGTGAGCCGGTAAAGGGGCCGCCGAAGGCCGTCACTGCGAGAAGGGCCGATCTTGAGGCCCCATTAAGAGATCCGGTTCCTGAGGTAAGGGCCACGCTGGTCGGGTCAATAACCCCGTCCCAGATGGCGAACTCATCGAGCTTAAAGGCCGAGGCCGTCGTATTAGGGCTGGATCCAATGCAGATGGACTTAAACCAGGTATTGGCCCACGAAGACGTTAACGCCGTGGTTGGGGTCAGCCCCGAACCAATAGCCGAGGCGTCGACGTAGCACTTGACGTTGTTCGCCGTGGTGGTCCCGTCGCCGACAAAGACGACGTCGTAGAACGTTCCTGAGGTAGGGGACCAGGTCCCAAAAGAGGCGGTGGTATAGGTGGCCGATGTCTCGTTCTTTGAGGCCATCGTGAGGTTGGCGGTCGTGATATCGTGGCGCCACTCGAAATAGGCGGAGGTCGCCCCTACTCCGGCGGATAGACAGCCGAAAGCCCTACTCCCCGCTGGCGTCCCGGTATACCCGGGGGCAATCCTAAAAAGCACCGACCAGGCGCGGGAGTTCTGGGTGTTATAGGCCCCAGGATATGAGAGGAACTTTACCCCGCTGGTATCGGTCAGGTCCCAAACGGTTCCGGAGATACCCCCAGACGCGGTTGAGATCTTCCCAGAGTTGAACTGCACCCCAACGCCGCCGCCAGCCGCCAGGTCGGCGGTGAAGGAACTTCCCTTAGCGTGGAAGACCAGGGTGGTGGACATTAAGCGACCTCCGTAGTGATGGAGTCGCGTAGCTGACCCGTTTCAACCAGGGTCTGGTGATTCTTCTTCCGGGTCATATCCGAGGGCTTCCATGCTCCGAACCCGCCGGTATTGAAGGCGTCTAGGACCACGTTCTGGGCCAGAAGCATGATCTTCTGCATCCAGAGCATGACCGATCGCTCCCGAATGACAGTCTCAAGGACCTCAGGATGAAAGGCTTCGGAGTTCTCGATGTAGCTCGAGAGGTGCTCATTGAGCGGGACCCTGAGGAATGACCTCACGGGGAGTTTCTCGGTCCCGAACTCGTGGTCGATGCCGATCTCCACGTTGGTCCGCTCCCCGTCCACGCGCGAGACCTTCCCAATGATCCCGATTCTCCCGGTGGGGAGGGGCTCATTGAGGGCTCGGATGAAGTTCTCCAGGGCCCTGGTATCGAGGGAGGTTTGGTCGTCACTCAAGGGTGCGTCCTCCCTCTGACTGAGAACACAGCCCCCGAGAGAAGGGGGAGAATCATGACCAGGTATTGGGCCCCATAGTTGGTCTTGGAGAAGGCCGCAAACTCAGGGTTATCGAGGATTCTCTGCGGGATGGAGTAGTTCTCGGAGACTGAGCCCACGCTCTTCCCGGCTGTAACCCAATTGAATTGCCCTGATATACCTTGCGATCCCTCCCTCATGTTGAGGCAAAGGCAGTGAGCTGCCAGGAATAAGAATCCCCGGTCGTAGACGGCTTGGGAGACGAAGAGGTCAACGTTGATCACGATCGCGGCGTCGTCCAATGCCAACTGAATATCGTCGTCAGTGACGTTAGTGGCCGGGTCCGTCCCGTAGATGAAGTCCCGGGAGAACCGAGCTTTAAAGTCTGCGATTGAAGGATTCTCGTAAGCCATTAACCCTCTCGCGAAAACGCCCGACCACTAAGGGCCGGGCGTCGAATTTCGGCCCAGAACATTTCAGTCAGCCTTAGTAGCTGAAATACATGGTCTCCAAGGGGCGCAGCAGGATCACCCCAGAGAACTGCCCATAGCCAACGTTTTGGAACGAGAAGTTATCGATCGAGTTCGCCAGCGTATTCGTGTAGTCCACCGGGATCTCCATCTTCAGAGACTCCTCGTCACTGTTCAGGAGCACATACCGCTGGACGCCCAGGGTGTTGTAGGCCTGATCCGCATAGGCCAAGGGGAGAACCTTGAAGCCCTTGTTGCGGGTGATGAGCTGGAGAGCCTCCTCCACCAACTGGAGAGTCGACTTGATCGGGAAGTCAGGTGAAGCCTGGCTCGCCAAACCATTGTAGTCGCTTTCCGGGATGATGAAGTGGGTCGGCCAAGCGGTGCGGTTCACGTTCACCCGATAAGCCTCGATGAGGTTCTCAAGGAGGGTCTTAAGCTCCGAGGTGCTCATCGACTTGATCGACTTGGTGATCACCGAGGTGTTGTTGGTCGCAGCCGTCTGGTTCAAAAGACCCAGAGAACCGCTGTCAAGACCGAGGAAGGCCACCTTCTGGATACCGAGGTCCCAGTTGCGCTTGCGGGCCTTCTCTTTGGCCGTCACGATGTCCCAGTTGCCGGACTTGGCGGCTTGCTGGATATCGAACAGGGTCCAGGTAGAGGTCTTTGCCCAGTTGTTGACCTTCAACGAGAGGCTATCGACGCCGGCGTCAGCAGCAGCCAGACGGCTGTTGTTGTTCCCAGTGTTGATCACGCCCGTTGAGAAGTCATCAGCGAGCTGGAAGGAGCGGTAGGTGACGATGTTCGAAGACCATGCACCCTCTCCCACCCTGACCGGGAAGTAGTCGGCCGGGGCGATCTCAAAGAACTTCTGCTCTGAGATCTTCTTGGAGATCGTGGTGAGGGAGGTGATGTCGATCTCGTATCCCAGCGCGTTGACTTGCTTTTGAATGACGTCGGCAAGTAACTGTTCACGCTGGTTCAGAACAATCAGCTCACCTTTTGAGTTCAGGATCTTCATTGTGGTTTACTCCTTCGTTTCGTTTAAAAGTTAATCTGCCTGGACGCCCGGGAGATCGATTAGTACCCGAATCAGATCTCCATCTGCAGCAGCGCTGTCCAGGGCGCGGCCAATAATGGTTTGACCTGAGTCGATTTCAGCGACCTTGTTCCCGCTGATCACCACAGCCAATTGGGCGTTCCGACTGATGGCCGAGAGGGCCTCCATGATCATCACCGCCCCGCGGAAGAAGCAGATCTCGACCTTGGCCCCCACTGGGAAGCTTTGATCCTTCTGGGTGTAGGCTACGAAGCCAAAGATATCGTCGCTATTTGCCGCGATCTCCTTGACCTTCGGTACCCCACCGGCGGAATCCACCATGACCACAGCCTGGCCGGGAACTAGGTCCGCCGCAGCGGTCGAGTCCACGATGCAGGAGAGGAGCATATTGTTGAAATTGAGGTCGATCTGCCCCTTAATCGGGATCTCAACGAATTGGTTCTGATTCAGACTCATGGCTTCAGCTCCTTACACCACATCAACAGTGGGTGTTGTTAGAAGGATTCGGATCAACTGCCCAGCACCCGAGGCTTGGTCGAGTGCGATACCGGCGATCGGCTTCCCGCTGGTTGCGGTAATCACGCCCCCGATGGTGGCGACCACGATCATGACCTTGGCCCCGCGGTTAATTGCGGCCGTGGAGACCAAGTACATGACGTTAGAGCCCATGCTCATTTCGACGTAGTCCTTGGCCTTGAACTTCGAGTTCTTCGAGTTGAAGTTGAGGAATCCCGCCACTTGGTCGGTATTGGCCGTGCACGGAGTGACCACGGGTACGCCGTTGACGTCGGTCGTAAACTTCACGGCGACGCTTGCGACCTGGTCGGCGATGCTTCCGGCCAACTGCACAGTGATCGAGTTCGTGTTGAACCGGAGATCCAACTGTCCTTGGACGGGGGATTCCGTGAACTTATTCATCTCCTGGGTTCCGGTGTCCGTCAGAACTCCGACCTCGTTCGAGGTGGCGGTGTCGTTGGAGTGACCGGTGTCGGTGACGACGACCTTATAATAGTACTGGGTCCCTGGAATGACCGTATCGTCGTAGAGGACTACGCTGGTCTTCCCCGAGAGGATGTTCCCACCCCCTGGCGTGAACCCCGAGGAAGTGCTCCGATACCATTGAACGGTATACGGTCCGGTACCGCCAGAGGCGACACTGTCCAGGACGACTTTAAAGCCGGTGTTCTCAACGAGGGCGGCTGTAATTGCTAATGACATCGACGTTCTCCTTAGTTAGAGCCGTAGCGGGCTTGCCCGCGAGCGACCTTATCCGACGACAGCTCAACGACGCGATTCTTAAGGGCCTCAGCTTCAGCGTTCTTGATCTTCTCGAAATTGGCCTCGTTGGACTTCTTCTCTTCAGCGGCCTTCTTTTCAGAGGCCTCCTTCTCTTCGTTCGCCTTCTTTTCGGCGGCGGCTTTTTCCTCAGCCTCCTTGGCGGCCTTTTCGTCATTGGCTTTCTTCTCGTCCGCTGACGGCTCTGGGTGCTTGGCTTTGAGGTCGGCGAGTTCCTGGCACATAGCTACGTGCTTGGCCACGAGGTCATTGACCTTCATCTTCTCTTCGCCCACTTCGACCATGTGCTCACCGTTGGCCATGTGCTCGGGCTTCTGCATCTCCATATGGTAGCCGTCCATCTCGTTGATGAGGGTCCCAATGGAGGCCTCGACCTTACTCTTGGGGAGGGTGACGAGGACATGCTCCAGGTCTTGATCTTCAACCTTTGCCCGCTTAAAGAAATTGAACATTGATTTCACTCCTTTTGAATTTGCTAATCGCTTCAGCTCGATCTCTTTGCCGGCGTTGTATTCCTTGAACTGCTCCGGCGTCATGATGACGGATTCTGCGTATCGGGGGTTGGGGACGATCGCCAGGTGCTCGTACTCGCCGAGCGCAATCTCCTTGGAATAGTCCACGCCGTGCCACTGCCCTCCGCCCTTGGTCATCTTGGGGATATAGGCGTTGGAGAGCTTCCAGCCATTGCGGATGGCCTCGTGGCCACGGTCGCTAATGACCATAAACTCAACCCAGTGCTTACCGTCAGCCTGGTTGAAGAATGAGCGTGAAACGTAACCATCGGCTTCAGTCTGGAGCTTATCTAGATCGACCTCGTCGACGTGACGGACATACACAGGACGCCCTTGAAAGGAGACATCCATATTCTTGATGGCTTCCTCGCCAATGAAGATGCGGTAGGGCTGTTGTCCAGGTTCACGATATTCGGCGACGCCTTCGACCATGTGGAGTCCAAAATAGACTCGGGGTAGTTGCTTGGCGTTCTTCACACTCATTTAAACTTCACCACCGGGATCGCAATGCACCGGCAGTTATAGTCCTGGCCCGGATTGTTCCGACGGACTGGTTCGCCTGGTGCTGTGCTAATAGGAGGATTGTCGAAGGAATATTTCTTCCCATCAAGAACTTTATGGGCTGGGCGCACGGGATGGAGTTTCGAACCCGCTACACAGCGCCAAATGTATTCGCTAACGCCGGCGTCTTTGTACCTAGACTCCTTGAATTTAGTCATGAGTATCGCCGTTTCCTGGCGGGCTAAGAACTTCGCTTTGTTCAAAGAGACGCCGTAACTGGACTGAATTTCTCTGACCAATCCTTCGTAGCGCTGGCCCTCAAAGGCGCGTCGTTGCACGCGCTTACGCATTCTGACGATCTCCTTCTCGGTGAAGTCCTGAACCCAGAGTTTCATGTTCTGGGTATATTCCTTCGCGATCTTCTGGCGTTGTTCACGGGTCAGATCGGGAGTTATGGCCAAACCCTTTAGCGACGACCGCAACTTTCGATCAGTTTTCCAGAGCGTCGTGTCGAAAAACTTCTGAACCTGGAGTTTCTCGGCAATTTCTTCCGGCAGAATTTTATCGAGTCTCCGATCAAGAGCCTGAAGGGTCCGGTTGAAGCGCCCGACGGATTGTTCAATGGCCTCATTGATCTCAAGCGGAAGACGGTTCACTGAGATGCGGAAGGCGCCGATCTTTGGGTCCCACTTAGCACCCAGGGCTCGGAGTTCCCGGGTCAAGCGAGCATTGAATCTTCCCGAGAAAACACCGCGGTGGAACGAGAGCTGGCCTGAGAGGATCGCTGAGACTACGTCGTCGACTGAATTCTGGAGGACCTCTTTAGTGGCCCCGATCTCTTTGAGGAGCGGCAGATAGATCTCCTGGCGGAAGAATTCCTTAAGAGCCTCCTCAAGGGCATCGAAGTCCGCCTGGTCCTCACGGATTGGTTGAAGCCGGATCTCGCGCATTAGAACACCGCCTGGTGAAGATCATTCCTTATGAAGAAGAGGTTCTCTCCCATCCTGCAATAGAGAAAGTACCCCATGGTCTGAAGCAGGGTTCGGGTTAGGTTAGTATTGGGCCGACGGATCTCGACACAGATCACTTTCGGGGAATTCACGGTGAGGTTCATGCTCCGGAGCACGGGGAGGTCCATCCCCTCAATGTCCATGGTCAGTAGATCCGGGAACTTGCCTCCAGAGTACTCATCCACGATGTGGTTTATGGTCACGGTCTTGACCTTCATGATCTTCTTAGGGTCGCCCATAGCGGACTTAACCGCGGCGACCTCTTCCCGGGAGAGGGTATTGCGCCCGGATGTATTAGAATACATGTAGAAGTCCATCTCTCCGTTGACGGTAGCGACCCCGAAATTGAGGTTAATGTCCTTAGGGCGGTGGACCTTGAAGGCCATGATTAGCTCTGGGTTGGCCTCGACATTGATTCCCCTGGATCCGCGTTCATAGAGCAGGGCCGTGTTGGAGATGTTGAACGGATGATGAGCCCCCACATCTAGATAGGAAGGCTTCTCGATCCCCATGAGTCGGAAGAGATTGACCAGCATAAGGTCGTCCCCGTGTTGAGCATAGGTGAGGCAACCATAGTGTTGGTCAGGATGTGGGCGCATCCCGCCGGGCTTGTCGAAGACGCTCAAGCTCCTTCTCCTTGTGAAGAATCATGATGTCGAGGCACTTAACGCAGTTAATTCGTTCTGGGATCATCGTGTACTGCATCTCCGGGAACTCCATGAACTCGCCTTCGCGCGCGGGTTGGGACCAGTTCTTGGTGCAGAGTTGGAAGTATTCCCCCGTGTGGTTCTTGCGGCAGGTATAGAAGTGCCGGATTGGGCGAAGCATTCATGGGGCCTTGCACTGGGCAGTCAGTCTTGCGATACGGTCTATGAGATAGATCTCAAACCCGAAGTGAAAGGTTATGAAGACAAGGAATATGATCGTCGTCATTCTCACTTCTTGGTCTCCCTGACGAAGCGAACAGGCTTACCGGCCTTGATCCCCTCGACCTCCTCTTTAGGGAGAACGGCGGGCATACCGACACGGCAGCACCTCTTAAACTTCTTACCGCTTCCGCATGGACACGGCTTGTTTGGCGGGAACTTCAGCAGAGGGTTCCAGTCGTTGGATTCCTTGGGCTTGCGGGCCATTTTGGCCAGTCGCCTGAAGGCCTCCTGCTTCAACTGGTATTCGGGTTTGGTCTTTTGGCTCACGGGCCGCCTCCTCTGCTGCGTATTTCTCAAGCTTGTTATCAAGGGTACGGATCGCAATCCCAAGCGACTGGGCCGTCTTGGTCTTGTTCCAGCTAAAGTACTGAAGTGCCCTTTGGATAATGATCTTCTCAGAATCCTCGAGACTCATCCCTGGGTACCAAACATCTGTCATGTGGCTCCTCCGTGTTCGTTCTTAACTTCTGGGGCTTCCTTAGCACTAAGCTTGGACTTGCCCTTGGGGGCTGCGGGCTTCTTCTCGCCTTCATCGCTGGCGTCGTCCTCTTCCGCATCTGGCTCGAGCATGACCTTATTGAGGTCCAATTGCATGGGGAGGAGGTTGTCGCGGTTACAGGCGTCCCGGAACTCCTCAGAGTCAATTTCGCCAGCGGTCTTAGCGCCCAGGAGACGATTGAACTTCTGGGTCTTAACGTTCTCCTCCTGCTCGGCCGAGAGAACCCTCAGAGGTTTGAATTTGATATCGAGATCGTCGGGGATCATCCCGAAGAGTTTCTTGCACCTCAGTGCTAGGACGGTCATGGTCTCGTATTTGACCTTGGCCCTAACCTGCCCCTCGACCATTGAGTTATAGACCTCGATATCGTCCTCACCGGAGTTAAAGCCCGCAGCGGAGATCCCAAAGAGCTTAGTGAGGGGCATCCTTAAGTCAGAGGCCACCTGCATCCTGATCCCAGCCATAGTCTCGGCGATCCCCGTGAAGGAGAGCTCCTTCTGGTCCCAGTCATCCTCAGCGTCCATAGTGAGGGCGTTAAGATAACTCTTCTGCATGTTCGCGAGCTGGATGCGCTTTTGAACCTGCTCCGTCCCGTTGGCGTTAAGGAGGGTGTTGGCCAGGTTCTTGATCTTGAAGACGTCCACCTTAAACTCGTCGAGAACCTCGAAGGTGAGATCCGTGGCCTTAAGATACTGGTTAATGGAGCGGACCATCCCTTCAATGACCGAGAACCCCCAACCCCGGAGACGAGGCCGGATGAATGAGGGGGCAACTAACCCCTTCATCTTCAGGACCCGAGACTTATGGATGCGCTCCCCATAGTAGCTGAAGTACTCAACCTCGTAGTTCTGAAGCTCGGCATTGAACGCCTCGGTATTGAGTTTGTCCCAGAAGAGCTCCCACATATCGACCGCGCGGAACTCGAGCTTTGAGTCCTCGCCGATCATGTTCATGTCCAGTGGCATTGAGGGGTCTTGGTCAGTCATAAGGAGGACGCCGGCGCCACCATAAAGGCGGTTCCATTTGGCGGCTTGCTTCACCGCTTCCAGGTCCCCACTCCGGTCGGCTGTGATTAGGAGCTCTTTGATCTGGTCCTCGTTCAATTGCTTGGTGTGGACCTCGAGTCCCCCGCGAAAGGCATCGTCCACGGGGACGTCGATCACGGTCTGAACGAGCCCGCTCTCCATGTACATCTCCGAGAGGAGCTGTCTTAGGTTCGAGACCAGGTACCAGCGTTGGTTCTTAAAGATCGTATCCACCTGGGAGAGCTGAACCCCCATTCCCCCGGGCTGAAACCCCATGATGGCCTCGGTGAGACCGTTCTTGAAGTTGTCCCACTGCTTTCCGGTCATCTCGTTCTTCAGGGTGCCAATCTGCTTCTCGCTTAGGATCATCTGCTCGGCGGGCAGTTCAATCTCTGGGGGCTTTTTACGCTTGGCCACTGAACCCTCTCATGTTGGATGATTTATAGGACATCAAGAATTGAGGCATTTGAACACATTTCATTGAAGGCCCCGGACAGCGTGTCGACAATGTCGTCGTGCGATCCTGTCGGAAAGTTCTCAAGCTCGGTGAAGAATTCATCGTTCCAGGGGGCGCGTAAGACCATGATATTCCCGGCCTCTACTTGGGCCGATACGGGCTTCGCGCGGGTCTCCTTGTCCTTCGTTGGCTTACGGACTCTGACCTCGAACCCGGCCAAAAGACGGGCGTAGTTCTCGGCATCGGCCACGCCCGCCGAGCCCGGGTCTTGCTCGACACAGACCTTAACTCCGACCCCATCAAAGGCTGCCGTGTTCCTCACCATGCGTTCAACGTTGAGGGGCGTGTCCCTGAGGCTTCGGAGATCAGTGACAATGAACTTACCGTTCGCGAGCTTGTGGAGCTTAAGGCCGCGGGTCCAATCCGGATCTGGATTGTCCTCGTTCGGTCTGGTTGCTCCCTTATCCCAATAGCGGACGATGTCTATGGTCCCTGCGGGGGTCGCGTCCACGAGGTCGAACCACTCGCGGCGGAAGTAACTCCCTGCAGAGGCCCGGACGTTCCAGTTCCCCTCTTTAAGCCGCATCCGATCGACCCTTGAGAGGGCCATGAGGTTGGCCAGGTACCCTGGGTCCTTCTGCATGAGGATCTGGTTGTCGGTGATCTTGGCCGGGATGAACGTGAGACTTTTTGGTTGGATCTCCGGTCCTCGTCCATAGCGGTCGTAGATCTCTTCCGGGGAGTCGGCCCAGATCAACTGCTCACTCTGGCGGATGAACCAGCGAATAGATCCCGCGCGTTCGGGGATGGCCAGACCATCGGCGTCGATCCACCAGTCAATGAGCTTTCGGACCCAGCTATCAACATCCGGATTGGTCGTGGCCCTCACATAGGGGCGCACCCCGCAGGTTGACCGATTCCTTGAAAGCATGTACCAGAACTGGAATTCCGAAAAGTGAGTGAGCTCATCGAACCCAAGGAAGCAGATCTGTGACCCCTGCCAGTCATAAACGTTCTTGTCGTACTCCAGGTGGGCGAACTTCACGCGCGCGCCCGAATCAAAGTTCCACTCGAGGGCGTACTCTAATCCCTTGGCCCCTATGAACGGATATAGCTTCATCGACTCATCCCAAAGGCCTCCTTCGTTACGGACCTGAACACTCGTCTTCCGGAAGATCACCCCCCCGTAATCTGGGTAATCGATGTAGTGCAGGGGTTCGAGGAGGAGGGCGAATGTCTTGCCGCCCCCGGCGCTGCCCCCATATATCGCAATATCGGCCTCTGTTGAAAGGAAGTCCGTCTGCGGCCCCGACTGTGGCCCGAACTCAATGCGTAGTTCCTGGGCCGCTTGGCTCATTTCCTATCCCGATTGTTCGGAGGGATCGTGAAGACCACGACCGGTGCTTGGGGAGCCTGAGGAGCGCTGGCAATAGCCTTGGCAGTTATCTTGGCATCGGCCCGGCTAAACCCCTCCTGCGACTCACACCAAAATACCAAGGCTTTGAGGTCCGGGGGACGGGCGTACTCCTCGGTCGGCCGCAGGGTCACCGGATCCACCTTCCGCTCCCCCATTGCCATGCTGAATAGGGTCTTCCTGACGTTGGTCGCAGCCTGAGACCTTCCCTCCTCCACCGCATGTCGCGCCGCTGGGTCCCGCGCTATTGCTTCCTGGAAGCTCGCTGGGGTCATTGGCTTGCCCTTGTGGTTCTTGAACAGGGCGGCCTGCTGGTGGAGGGGTACCCTAATGGCCGCGAGTGTCCTCAACTGGTCCAGCTCATTGGGCGAGAAGGTCCGGCGCTTGGGGGGGTCCCTTTTGGCATAGTGACTCATGGATTAACTCCGCAATTTGTCGGTTTTTCTGGTGGAAACTGAAGAAAAGCCGCCATTTTGGTGGTGTTTTCTGGCGAGAGCGCCGCGTAAAGTGCGCTTTTCGGGTCGCAGAACCTACCGGCCGGGCACTTGGCAGATGTCAGGGGTCCGCCTCCTTTGGAGGAGTCCTTGGCTTGCGGGTTGGGAGGGAGGGGCGACGCTCCGCAGGCAGGAACTACCGGTAAATTATGCGTAGACTCAATGGTGAGGAAGACGGCTCAGCTTTGGCAAGGAAAAGATGAAGCGCCCGGAGTTTAGGCCAGGCGCATCGTGAGGCTTACTCTTGGGCGGTGAAGCGGCTGTTTAATTCTTGGGCACGGTCTGAGCTGGGGCTGACATCTTTGAGATCTGGAGCGTAGCCAAAGTCCTCGGCGATCGAGGCGCCGGTTAACGCGTCTGCGAAGAGGGCTCTAATGGCGAGGATTCGGGCTCGGCGGATCAGCATCACCTGGCGATAGGAAGACCATGGCATCCCTTCCTTGGCGCGCCGGAGGAGCCCCGCACGCTCTGCATCCATAAGGGTGAATGCGAAGCTCTGGGGGTCCTTCATGCCCTTCCTCTGGAGTCTGACGACCCCACCCCAGGGTATGGCCTTGAGGTTTTGAGACTCCCAGCAGATCTTGGTGCCCTCCTCGTCGATATTGAACTCCTCGTAGAACATGAAGTCCTGGTGGCGCTGGACCAGGGCTAGGGGGAGGTCCCCGAAAAGGGATGGAGAGCCCTCAATGACCGCTATGTTCCTGAGCGATGGTTGGGGCGGGAGCCCTAGTTGGGCCGCCATGTTCCACGCGACGACGACCTTCTCTCGGGTGTCCAGGTGTCTTGGCATGGACTTGGCCTTGATCATCTGGTCGATGAAGCGCAGGAGCTGGGTATGGTCCTGGGGTGCCAGGGCCTGGGTCTTATCTGAGATCGGGATCAGCGACCCCATGGGTTGGGGCTTCGGTTCCGGGGCCTCGATTACTGGTTCTTGGGCGGCTTCAGTTGAGTCGGTCGTCATTGGTTTCTCCTTGTGTGATCGTAGTGAAGTAAAATCCGTTGGCCTCGAATTCCTGCTTTAGGGCCGTCTTGACCGCCTCCAATGCGAGGAGAACAGCCAGCATCTGCTGAGGGCTTGGGAGAGTATTGGGAAGGCGGTCTAGGACAAAGTTATTGATGGCCACCGCGATCGGCTTTACCTCTTCGCCGAACATCTGGGAAGTCAAATAGTCGTCGTGTTCATTGTGCATTTCGAGGCCCCTTCGGCTCTTTGGTGTCGGCTGTCATGGCGTTGTCCACGGCCAAAGGGTCATCGACAAATGCATCCCCGTCTCAATTAAAAATCCCGACTATGAGCCACTCAATTCCCCGCCAGATCATACCGATGATTCTCACCGTGGTCCTTCTCTGGTAGTGCTCAAGGGTCTCCACGGCGTCGGCGTATTCCTGCATCTCTTCGAGGTGCATTTGGGCTCGCCTCCCTCGCCGATTGCGGCCCTGTAGGCTGCGAGGGCTTCCTCTGCTATCCGCTGGTCACTGGTACACGGCTCGCCTTTATTGTCATAGTGAGCTGATTCAAAATGTTCTAGCGCCTCCGCCATCTCTCTCACCACTCGGCTTTTGAGTGTCCACTTAGCACCTTCAGCGAAATCACATCCCGCAGCAGTATCTAAATAGCTGACAGTATTTTTATGGGTACCGGCATACTCATGCGCCGCTGCTTCAAGTTCTCGTTCAAACTCAGTCGCGGCCTCGGTGGGGGTCATTCGTCGTGCTCCTTGTCGCTCCAGTCTGGAACTATCTTAAGCGGTCTGCCGCAGATTAAACAGCGCCCCCGCTCATTGGTCTTTTTGATGAAGTCCTCAAGGGTCCTGCGCGGCATCAGCCAGTATCGGTCGATGAGAAGTCCCACCATCACCATGAAGTAAGCTATGGCTGCAAAGGTGTTCAGGTTCACTTCAAATCCTCCAGCTTACAAAAGCTCTTTTCGATGCGCTTGATGTATGGCTTATATTTCCTTGGTTGGCGATAAGGGCTCTCTAAAATCCAGCGGCGTCCATTGGGGGTCATGATGAATTGTGGGTTGAAGAAGTCCCCTGGATAATAGAAGAAAAACTGGTCCCGTTTGACGGCATACCAAAGCTCAACCTCTGGCTCAAAGAGATCTCTCACTCCCTCCCCCCAATCTTTACTGGCCCAGGATGGGGCTTGTTCATATGCCGTTGCCGTTGCCGTAGCCGCCGTTGCCGTAGCCGTTGCCGTAGCCGTCGCCGTTGCCGTTGCCGTTGCCGTTGCCGTAGCCGTCGCCGTCGCCGTTGCCGTCGCCGTAGCCGCCGTTGC
>Ga0247692_1000017_pt1 | contig 39903 bp, 40 predicted proteins | sample CNK33_metaG_FD_183041 | JGI IMG/M metagenome (GOLD analysis project Ga0247692, IMG submission 183041) | Soil microbial communities from Purdue University Martell Research Forest, Indiana, United States - CNK33 | ecosystem: Environmental > Terrestrial > Soil > Temperate forest > Bulk soil...
TCGGCGTGCAGCGCGGCTTGCGCCGTCGTATTCGAGTAGCCGAGATCGCTCATACGCAGGCTCGTCGCGTACGGCCGATACAGCGTGTCGGCGTCGAACGTTTCGAGCGTATTCGCGCGGCCGCGCAGAAAGCGCCTGTCGAGCGCCGGCGACGCGCCGAACAGATACATCAGCAGCCAGCTCGTGCGGCGGAAATTACGGATCAGCGCGAGATAGCGGTCCGACTGGAAATCGACGGCATTGGCTGTGGATTGCTGGTCGGCATGCAGCAGCCGCCACACTTCTTCGTTCAACGAATAGTTGTAGTGGATGCCCGCGATACATTGCATCGTGCGTCCGTAGCGGAGCGCGAGTCCGACGCGGTACACGTACTTCAGCTTGCCGATGTTCGACGTGCCATAGTCTGCAATCGGAATCTCGTCGTCTTCGGGCAGAATGCCCGGCATCGAGTTGTTCCACAGCACCTCGTCGCCGATGGCCGAATAAACGAAGCGATGCAGCGTGTCGAGACACTCGAGCGTGGTCGCCGCGTCGTGCTCGGCGGACGTGATCAGTTCGAGCAGTGCTTCCGAATAGTCCGTGGTCAGCGAAGGATGGGTGAGCGCCGAACCGAGCGCGCGCGGATGCGGGGTCATCGCGAGATGGCCGTCGGGCAAGACGCGCAGGCTTTCCTTTTCGATGCCGCGCAAACCGGTCGTCAGCGCGTCGCGCTGCGGGCCGGATGTCAGCACGGACAGGCGGTGCAGCAGCGCGTCGGTCGAGCGGGAGGGTGTCGTGTTTGGCATTGATGCGGGTCGAACAGGGTCGGCCGCCATGCGCCGCACGGTGCTGCTCGGCGCGGTCGACCATGTTCGGCGGAATTTTCAGTAGCGGGCACTTTAACATCTCGCCAGAACGGCTGCTTGGCGTTGCCTCAGGCCGGTCCCGCGCCGCTTGCAAGCGGGCTTCGGGCGCCTGCCACGCGTCTTCTCACTCTACGCCGCGCAGGGCCGTGAAGTCGATCGACGACGTTCGCCGATATGTGCGGAAGGCCGCTAGCCGCCGCGTGCGGCGCCTGCCCGATCGGCGACCTCATTCCACAGATGCATCGCCGCATAGGCACGCCACGGCCGCCACGCGTCGGTGCGCGCGCGCTGCTGGTGGGGACGCACGAGCGCCGGATCACGCGCTGCGATGGCATGCATCAGCACGAGGTCCCACGCAGGCCACGCGTCGGCGTCGCGCCAGGCGCGCATCGCGACGTATTCGACCGTCCATGGACCGATTCCGGGCAGCGCGAGCAACGACGCGCGCAACTGCGAAAGATCGAAGGATGCGCTGCCGATGCTGTCGATCGGCACGTCGCCGTCCGCCACCGCGCGAGCAAAGCCTTGCAACGCGTCGATGCGCTTGCCTGGCATGCCGATCTGCGCAAGATTGACGGCGGCGAGGGCGGCGGGCGTCGGGAAGCGCCACGCGGTGCTCTCGTGCGGATGACCGTCGATGCGTTCGCCGGCGCGCTGCACGATCCGTCCGATGATCGTCGTCGCGGCCTTCACGCTGACCTGCTGGCCAACGATGGCCCGCACGACGAGCTCGAACCCGGACCACGCGCCGGGCACGCGCAGGCCGGGCGCTGCGGCGACCAGCGGCGCGAGCCACGGATCGCCGGCGAGGCTCGCGCCGATCGCCTTCGGATCCGCGTGCAGATCGAACATGCGCGCGATCGGCGCGGCGAGCGCGTCGGCGTGACGGCTCACGGCGCCGTCGATGGTCGCGACGATGCAGTGCCTACGGGGATGCCTGCGAACGTTGAGCGTGCCGCTGTCGCCGTTCCAGCCGATCGCGCGACGCCATACGCCGTCTTCGACGGCTTCGACGCCCGGCGTCGCGCGTCCTCCGAAGAAGCGGAGGACGCGCGGCCAGTCATAGGGAGCTTTGAACGGGAGTTCGAGTGTGGCGGTCGGCGTGGGGCTCAAGCGGCGTGATCCATGTCGGCGGTGGGATGAGTGGCCTCGTCGGCGTCGCGCGATTCGCGGCGTGTCTCGGTATCGAGCAGCACGGCCTTGCGCGCGACACCCCAGCGGTAGCCCGCCAGCGCGCCGTCCTTATGCACGACGCGGTGGCAAGGTATCGCGAGCGCGACAGGGTTCGATGCGCATGCATTGGCGACGGCCCGCACCGCGCGCGGCGAACCGACCGCTTCGGCAATCTGCGAATAGCTGCGCGTCTCGCCGTACGGAATGCGGCGCAGCGCTTCCCACACGCGCTGCTGGAACGCCGTGGCGGCGATATCGAGCGGCAGATCGAAACGCTGACGCGTGCCGCGCAGATAACCGTCGATCTGCTCGATGAAAGGTGCGAGCCGTTTCGGATCGTCGATCAGTTCCGCGCTCGCGAATTCGTTGCGCAGGTCGTCGACGAGCAACGCATCATTGTCGCCGAAGGCGATCTTGCAGATACCCTTGTCGGTCGTCGCGACCAGCACCAGGCCGAGCGAAGTCTGCGCGCTCGCGTAGCGGACCCGCAGCCCCGCGCCTTTGCGCCGATATTCGGACGGCGCCATGCCCAGTTCTGCGGCGGCCGTATCGTACATCCGGGACGGCGAGCCGAAGCCTGCGTCGACGGTGGCGCGGGTCACGTCCGCGCCCCGTTGCAGCGCGTCTCGCAATGCCGCGCCGCGCTGGGCCGCCTGGTATTGCCGCGGCGACACGCCGACTACGCGCTTGAAAAGCCGCTGCAGGTGAAACGGGCTGACGTGCACTGCGTCGCTCAGTTGCGCGAGCGTCAGGCGTTGCTGCGGGTCTGCGTCGAGCGCGGCGCAGGCGCGGTTCACGATCTCGAGTTCGCGCGGCAGGCCGCCGGGCTGGCAGCGCTTGCATTCGCGATAGCCGGCAGCGCGCGCTTCGTCGGTTGAAGCGAAGAAGTCGACATTCTCGCGGCGCGGCAGGCGCGAGGCGCACGACGGACGGCAGAACACACCCGTCGTCCGGACGCCGTAGAAGAAGGCACCGTCGGCGGACATGTCGCGTTTCAGGACGGCTGTCCAGCGCTCGTCGTCGTTGGCGAACATGGCGGGCGTTGCTTGGGAGATGGCTGTGTTCATCGTTTGCCCCGGGGGACGGTATTGATGCTTACCACTTTAGCGGGCAGGTTCTCACAGTACGCTCCGCTTCTTGCTGTGTCATTTAGCCTGCGCGGCGGGGAGATTTTTCCCAGATATCGGGAGAATCTGCCCCTTAAAAAAGTTGGGGTTTTCCCTTAAAAAGTTATTGCGTCGCATCAAGTCGGCGTGTATAGTGGTTCTTGTCTCCTCCATGTCTCCTCCTGATATGGATTCAGCCCGCTCCAATCGAGCGGGCTTTTTTTTGCCTCGTCGTTTTGCTCCCGGCTCACTGGCCGCGATCTTCGCGCGCAATTCCTTCTACACTGGGCTCTTCACCGGAACCTCAGAGACGGGACGCCGCGCCATGAAATTCCAGATTCTCGATATCGATCACGTCGTCATCCGCGCTGCTAATCTCGACGCGATGACGCGCTTCTATCAGGACGTGCTCGGTTGCACGCTGGAGAGGGAACAACTCGAAATCGGCCTGATCCAGCTGCGCGCGGGGCGCTCGTTGATCGATCTGTTGCAGGTTGGCGGAAAGATCGACCGGCCGGAAAGCGGTGCGCCCGGTGCGGGGCGAAACATGGATCACGTTTGCCTGCGCGTCGAACCCTTCGACGCCGACGAGCTGAAGACATGGTTCGCCGCACATGACGTGCGCATCGGTGAAGAGGCGCAACGTTACGGTGCGGATGGTTATGGACCGTCGCTGTATCTGTTCGATCCCGAGGGCAATATGGTCGAACTCAAAGGCCCGCCGGCTGGTAAGCCGTAATTGCCACGCTCATTTTTTGGTACACAGAGCGTGCAATCATCACCGGTCAGCGGCCACCGTGCGCTGCGGGACGCGCGTTCGCCGCCGCCTTGAGCACCGTCCACTCGACGGGAACGGCGTCGGCGGTTTCGCTGCCTAGCCACGCCGCGTGATCCTGAACCGTGCATTGCAGGCGCATCGTCCGTTCGGCCAGCGCGGCCAGCGCCGGCGCGACGTTTTCACCGAGCGTCCAGACGGTCACGTTGCGCAGGCGTTCGACCTTGCTGCGGACGCCTTGCCACCAGATGTCGGAAGTCCGGCCGCCATACGCGATCACGATTACTTGATTTGCGCGCCCGCTCGCCTTTGCGATGCGGCGTTCGTCTGGTTGACCGACGTCGATCCATGTGTCGATGGCGCCTGTCAGATCCTTGGCCCACAGATCGGGTTCGTCGATGTCTGACAGGCCCTTGCAGAATTCGAGGCGCTCTTGCGCGAACAGCGCGAAAGCGGCGACGCGGACCATCATCCGCTCGTTCGTTTCCGACGGGTGCAGCGCGATCGTCAGCGAATGGTCCGCGTAGTAGTGCCGGTCCATGTCGGCGATCTGGAGGTCAGCCTTATAGATTGTCGATTTCAGAGCCATGCTACAACCTGGTCCCGCGAATGCGGACCGGAGAGTGAATAGAGAGTCGGCGTACCTTGCCATGGTCATCCCCTGCCTTGCAGCGGTGGCGCCTCGGTCGCGCGTCTCGCCGATGAAACACATTTGCCGGATTGCTGCGACGTGGGCCTGTAAGGCCCTGTCGCATCAACCTTCCTGCTTTCGCTTGCCTTGAAAGCAGCAACATATGTGCCGAGTCCGCGCTATCGAGCCGTCGCGCGCTTTTCGCGTCTGGCTGCAAGGGGGGACCGTGATGATACCGAATATGCGGGCGCGGCATGACAGCCTGATGAGACCGCCGGGCGCGGGTGATGAGCAGATGGAATCAGTGGACAGGTTTCGCGCGACCGATCGGCGCGCTGACGTCGGACCAAAGGTCAGCTGAAAAACGACGATGGCCAGGTTAAAACCTGGCCATGCCGAGACTCGAAAGGAATGCTTTCGTTGGGATGTTTGTATTCACCCGACATTTTCTGTCGGGTGCAATCCAACTTTAAATGCTTATTGCTTGATGAACCGGTCGTTGGTCCAAAGGCCTTGCGTATCGCTATTGCCGGCATTGACGAATTCGACGTCATGGCCAACCACGCGGACTACACGAAAATCCGAATGCTCCGGCGTGGAAATGCACTGAAAACCGGAGAAGAACTCCTGCATTTGCTGTTGCTCGCCGGCCTGCGCGTGTTGCGTGACGGCGTCGAGTTTGTCCTTCGACAGGCAGCCATATGAATTCGCCTTGAACTGCACCGTTTGCTGGGGCTTGATCACGACGTCCTGCGCCTGCGCGCCTGCGGCTGCGAATAGACCCGTCAGCGCGAAAAGAATGGCGACTCGCTTGTTCATGGTTACCTCCTTGCGGGGTACGTCTCAGGTTAGCTATGTGTTTAACTGCCGGGAAACAAGCACGCCTTTCAATTTAGAAGAAACGTTTTGAACGGCAAGCACATTTTGTGTGCACTTGCAACAGCGGCTAAATGTCGCACTGCGTTAGAGTACGAATTGATGCCGCCCTAATGACGTAATACTGCGGTTATTAGGCGGATTGCGAATTGCGATTGAAGGCGTCAAGGCATAGTGGATAATCTTTTGCGGACGAGATCAGCGTTTACGCTTAAAGGTTTTTAAACCGTTTGCGATAAATGGCTAAGCCATTGATGCATTGCACACAAAGTCATTCGCGCGACTCATGAAAAGCCGTCGCGAACTGAAGCGAACGCAGAATAAAAAAGATGCCTGGGGCGGTGCGCTCTGTCTTCCTGAGCAAACTCAAACGGGCGCTTGCACGAACGCCGCGTTCGTGGATAAATCGATCGGCCCAAAAACACGAACGGGAGCGACGCGCCGAAGCGCCGGGCCCGGTCCCAGGAGACTTTCATGACACTTGCACACTGGCTTCCCTTTGCCATCGCCTCCGCGATCCTCGTCGCGATTCCCGGACCTACCGTGCTGCTTGTAATTTCTTATGCGCTCGGCCACGGCCGTAGATTTGCAATGGTGACGACGGCGGGCGTCGCGCTCGGCGACCTCACGTCGATGACGGCGTCGATGCTCGGGCTTGGCGTGATCCTCGCCGCGTCCGCGACGCTGTTCACTGCGCTCAAGTGGCTCGGCGCAGCGTATCTGATCTATCTCGGCATCAAGCTGTGGCGTGCACCCGTGTCGACGGCCGACGCGCCGGCCACAGGCGAGACCCGCCCGAGCCGGATCTTCGCGCACGCGTATACGGTGACGGCACTCAATCCGAAAAGCATCGTGTTCTTCGTGGCATTCGTGCCGCAGTTCATCGATACGCAAGTCGCCACGTGGTCGCAGATTGCGATTTTCGAAGCGACCTTCGTCGCGCTCGGGACCTTGAATGCGTTGGGCTATGCCGTGCTTGCTTCGGCCGCACGGCGCGCGATCCGCAGTCCGCGCGTGCAGCGCGGGGTCAACTGCACAGGAGGCACGCTGCTGATCGGCGCGGGACTTCTGGCCGCGGCGTGGAGGAAGTCGACAGCGTAAGCGCATTCTGATCGGCAGAATGCGACGCACCGGGCGCGCTACTTGCGTCACTCGAATCGGGCACATGGTGTGCGCGGTGGATCACACGCAGTGACTTGCAACACGCCTACAATGAAATTGTCGCTGTTCCATCGATCAGGAGGTTACTGTGATCGAGCATCTGATTCTGGGCGCGTTTCTGATCGTGCCGCTTCTCATCGTCGCGTTTCTGTTTTCCGACGAACTCTGGCAGGAGCATCGCCAGGCCTTGCACGATGACGACCATCACAGGCGGATGGACTGGCGGCATCCGATTCGCAGCCTGCTGCATCATTAGGCGGGTTGACGGTATCCGGAGCGAACAGAGGCTAATGTGCTGGCCTTCTCTTTCTCGTGGACGGAGTACTGGCTATTCATGTCCGCGCTGGTCGTGGTCAGCGTCGCGTTGACCTCGCTTTGCGGTTCGGTGCCGCGCGCGCCCGAACCGCCGGAGGATGACGCTTAGCTCTTTGCACGCTCTGCTTTGTATTCCTCACTTGAATTTCCTGTTTTGCGTAGCGCGTCGCCTTGCGGACGCGCTGCATCTCACTCGCGTCACGTCGTCAAACTGACGCCCAAACATCATTCTGTTCCCCCGATTGTCATGCGACGTGCATGCGTACGCTTGAGGCCATGCGATGTTGTTGGTTTTGGCCCGACATCGCCGGGATACCTATTTGTTTGCATAGGTAGTGACTGGCTGAAATCCGGCTAAAGTTAATCATCAGATGTAAAAAACTTTGGCCTTGTCGAGACGTCACGGGGGACGGCATGAACCGATTGATCGATCAGGAAATCGCGCACATTTCGCGCGTCATGTGGCCATCGCTGCTTGGGGACATGGGCGGCACCATCCTTACTTCGGAGTACTGGCGCATGAGGCTGCACGCGCTGCTCGATGCTCCTTCTCTCACCAAAGTCCAACTGTGCGCCCTCGACAGTCTGCTGCTCCGGCTCGATCACTACGACCGGCACGGCTCAGATGCCTACTCGGCGCCTGTCGCCGACGTATCCGGCGAGCATCGCGTCGAGCAGGTAGCTTTGCACGGGTGATGTTTCGGCGGGACGGATTCTGGGCCGTAACCACGGTTTTATCGTGCGAGCGTACTCGGTATACGGGCTGCAGGCACATGGAACGAACCGTGTGTACCTTAAAAGTGCATCCCGGCCGACGCGAATGGCGGATCGCCGGAAACCTCGTTTAATAGGGATACTTCGTTGTCGGGCGGAACTATACGCGCAAGCGATCCGACACTGTGTACCAATAAATTGGCGTTTATGGTCAGCGCATCGCCATCGGCGAGCTTGGTTGCTCTCCAACCTGCGCGTCGACGTAATCGGCCCAGAGTTGCATCTCACGCACAGTGACCGTGTCCTCTGCTCCTGTAAACGCATCCTTGCCATCTGCCGATTGCAACAAATCGCGCAGATGACTCAACCCTGTGCGGCGGAAATCGTGGAGTACGAAATGTTCGCCCTCCAGTCGGAGCGTTTTAGCCGCCTGATTCAGCGTGCCCTTTGCGATCGGTCGATCTTCGCTGCCTCGCGTCGACGGGAAGACATGGTTGCGGCTGCTCCTGATGTCGCGTAACTCGCGCAACATAGCCAACGCCTGACTCGACAGATAGACGCGACGCTCGCGGCCGTTGCTCGCACGCGCGGCGGGAATCGTCCAGATACCTGCGTCGAGGTCGAATTCGCGCCACGCCGCCTCGATCAACTCGGATTTACTGACCATCGTGAGCGCGAGCAGATGGAGCGCGAGCTTCAGAGGCCGTCGAATGCCCGATGTATGGATCGTACGCAGCAACGTGCCGATTTCGCTTCCCGTCAGCACGCGCGAGCGGCCGTCCTGCGTCGCGATCGTGCGCGCGACGATAGCATCGGCGGGATTGATGCTCGCGAGCTGTCGCGCGATCAGAAACGCGAACAACCGCCTTGCGACATTGCGCGTATGGAGCGCCATCTGCGGCGCGCCCCGGCTCTTGATTGCGTCGCAGATCGACTGGATATCTTCCGTCGTCACCTGCGCGATGGGTTTGTGCCCGATCGCGGGCAGGATGTCCTTGTCGAGCGCGCGCTGCGTCGTGCGTCGGTACTCGTCGGATTTGCGGGCCATCGCCGATGTCACGTAGAGCTCGGCGCCGTCGCGCAGCACATCGACGCTTTTTTCGGCGCCCCGGTCCTGTCTGGCTATCGACACGGGCGACAAGCCCTGCCCGACGATTTCCGCATACTTCTGCGCCCTGGCTCGAGCGACGCGCAATGACATCAGCTGATAGTCGCCGATCGTGACCATCGGTTGTCGACGCCCGTTGAGCGTATAGCGGAAGCGCCAGACCTTCTTTCCGGTCGGCATGACTTCGAGGATGAGACCGTTGCCGTCGGCGACGCTGTAGCGCGTGCCGCGCGGCTGCAAGGTGCGGATGTGGGATTCGCTGAGTGGCGTCGCGAGTTTTGGCATGCTTGCGGGTTCGGTACACAGGGTGCGTCAAATACAGAGTGTACAGGGTTGTGTACCGAAAACCAGCTTCGATAGAAGCGCTGAAAAGCCATGTACATGGCCCGTCGGTAAATGCCTACTTGCCGATACAAAACCTGCTGAAAATTACACCAAGAAGGTCGTCGGAAGTGAATTCACCGGTGATCGAATTGAGTTGATCCTGAGCCAGTCGCAACTCTTCAGCGAACAGATCGAGAGCCTGTGCATTCTGATCAGCGTGTTCTGCGGCGAGTCCCAAATGTTCTTGCGCCGCTCGAAGCGCAATCAGATGCCGCTCGCGCGCCAGATAAACGGTTTCCGCGCCGGCTTGCCAACCCGCGATGCGCAGTAGTTCGCCGCGCAGCAAGTCGATCCCGTCACCCCTTTTTGCGGACAGGCGAACCTCGCACGAATCGCCCTCGCCCGCGCCATTCAAGCTGGTAACGCCCGGTACGATTCCCGTCAGATCTGTCTTGTTCAGCACGCGCACAACGGGGACGCCCATCGGAAAACGCGCGGCGATCGCATCGTCGTCGGCGGTCATGCCCGAGCGGGCGTCGAGCAGATGTAGCACGACATCGGCGCGCTGGATCTCACCCCACGTCCGCTCGATACCGATCTTCTCGACCTCGTCTTCCGTCTCACGCAGCCCCGCCGTGTCGATCACATGCAGGGGGATGCCTTCGATCTGTATCGTCTGCGCGACCTTGTCGCGGGTCGTGCCGGCAATCGGCGTGACGATTGCGAGTTCCGCGCCCGCGAGCGCGTTCAGCAGCGACGATTTGCCGACGTTCGGCTGCCCGGCCAGCACGACGGACAAGCCCTCGCGCAGCAGCGCGCCCTGCCGGGCTTCGCTCAGTACTAATGCGAGACGCTCGCGGATGCGCGCAAGCTTGCCGCGTGCGTCGGCGGCTTCGAGGAAATCGATTTCTTCTTCGGGGAAATCGAGCGTCGCCTCGACGAGCATCCGCAACGTGATCACCTCTTCGACCAAAGCATGGATATCGCGCGAAAACGCGCCTTCCAGCGAGCGGCCAGCCGAGCGAGCTGCCGCTTCCGTGCTGGCTTCGATCAGATCGGCGACCGCCTCGGCCTGCGCGAGATCGAGCTTGTCGTTGAGAAACGCGCGACGCGTGAACTCACCCGGTTCCGCAAGCCGCAGACCGAACGCGCGTCCGGCATCGATGCAGCGCTGCAGAACCAGCTGGAGCACGATCGGGCCGCCGTGCCCCTGCAACTCGAGCACATGCTCGCCGGTGTAGGAATGCGGAGCCGGAAAATACAGCGCGATGCCGCGATCGAGCGCGTTTCCGCCGCCGTCAAGAAACGGGACGTAGCTCGCGTGGCGCGGCGTCAGCGCTTGCCCGGTGAGCGCCTGCATCATCGGCTGCGCTGCCGTTTCGCCGACGCGCCCGAACGAAATCCGCACCACACCTATCCCGCCGCGGCCGGGCGCGGTGGCAATGGCGACGATCGGATCGGAATCGGTTGCGAGCATGTCGGAAGCGGCAGAGAGGAGTAAGAAAGTAGCGCACTGGCCGTGCGCTGAACGCCTGGCATTGTAACGCGGGCCTTCCGGGTGTCAGCGCGCGGACCTCGTCGACGCGGGCGAGCGAGATGTCTCAGATTTATCTCAATCGAGCTAAGAGATTCCTGCATCCACAGATAGAGGAATTCGGACTCTTCGTGTAGTCTAAGCCCTACAGATCAACGTCAAGCGGACTCTGGAATCTTTTGCAAAGCGCTTCCGATGGGCTCCGGTAGCGAGATAGGCAAATCTCAGACACGCAAAATATAGCGTGTGCAGTTGTCTACCTGCGATGCGACGGACTGCACAATCTGCCGATGCCAACCGTCGAAGAAAAAGCGGCTTTTGCCGAGCGACTTAAGTTCGCGATGAGACGCGCCCCGGAAAAACTCAAGGGCGGGACCGATCTTGCATTGCATTTCAATCTACGCCATCGCGGCGATCAGCCCGTGTCACCGCAAACGGTGCACAAGTGGCTGAGCGGCCGCACGATCCCCACTGACGACAAGTTACGCACGCTCGCGGCGTGGCTCGAAGTGGATGTCCATTGGCTGCATTACGGGCCTTCGCCAGGAGGATCGACGCGGAATGTTCCGAAGCCGTTAGCGCGTGGCGAGAAATATCCGCTTTCGCCTGAGACGCTTGAGTTGGCGTCGAAAATCGAATCATTGACGCCGCATCATCGTTATCTGGTTCAGGAACTGATCTCGCAGTTCTACGGCGACGCTGACAACGCTTAAAAAATCGCAGACGTAAAAAAACCGCCCGGCTGAAACCGGGCGGCTTTTTTTTTGTCGCTTCGAATCGGATCAGAGGGTTATCCGTCCGATCCGATCGCTCGATCAGGCGGCCTTTCTCTTTTGCCCCATCATGCGCGTGATGTAGTACTGCTGCGCGATCGACAGCACGTTGTTCACGACGTAGTACAGCACGAGACCCGCCGGGAAGAAGAAGAACATGACCGAGAACGCGATCGGCATGAACATCATCATCTTGGCCTGGACGGGGTCCGGCGGCGTCGGGTTGAGCTTCGTCTGGATAAACATCGAGACGGCCATCAGCACCGGCAGGATGAAGTACGGATCTTGTTGCGACAGATCGTGAATCCAGAGAATCCACGGCGCGCCGCGCATTTCCACTGACGACAGCAGCACCCAGTAGAGCGAGATAAACACCGGAATCTGAATCACGACGGGCAGACAGCCGCCGAACGGATTCACCTTCTCAGTCTTGTACAGCTCCATCAGAGCCGCGTTCATCTTCTGCGGATCGCCCTTGAAGCGCTCGCGCAGCGCCTGCATACGCGGCGTGATTTCCTTCATGCGGGCCATCGACTTGTAGCTCGCAGCCGACAGCGGGAAGAACACCGCCTTGATCAGCAGCGTCAGCAGCACGATTGCCCAGCCCCAGTTGCCGACGTAGCTGTGGATCTTCTCGAGCAGCCAGAACAGCGGCTTCGCGATGATCGTCACCCAGCCGTAGTCCTTCACCAGTTCCAGACCCGGCGCGATGCCTTCGAGCATGCGCTCTTCTTCCGGACCGGCGAACAGACGCGCGGAGACGTCGACCGTCTTACCCGGCTCGATCGTCTGCAGCGGCTGCTTGACGCCGACGCGATACAGCGACGGATCGATCTTCTCGACGTAGATATCGCGCTTGACGCCCTGCTGCGGAATCCACGCCGACGCGAAATAGTGCTGCACCATCGCGACCCAGCCATTGTCGGCGGAGGTTGCGTAGTCTTCCTTGTTCTTGTCGATGTCACCGAACGTCAGCTTCTGGAAGTGATGCTGCTCCGTGTACACAGCCGGCCCGATGAACGTGTGCGAGAAGCGCGGCGTCTCGACAGGCTGGCTGTCGCGCACGAGTTCCATGTACGCGGTCGGTTTGACGGACGTCGTGCCGACGTTCTGAATCTTCGTGTCGACGTCGATCACGTAGCTGCCGCGCGTGAACGTGTAGGTCTTCACGACTTTCAGGCCGCCCTTTTCCGGCGACTCGAACGACAGCTTCAGCGTGTTGCCCGTCATGTCGGTCGCCTGACCGGGAACGGGCGTGAACACGTCGGTGTGGTTCGGGAAGTCGCCGCCGAGCAGGCCCGTGCGCGCGAGATACGTGTGATCGGCCGTGTGGTCGAACAGCGTGATCACCTGATCGGGCTGCTTGCCCTCGCCCGGCTTGATCAGCGTGAGCTTGGACAGCGTGCCGCCACGCGTGTCGATCTGGCCGCGGTAGACGTCAGTGCTGAACGAAACCAGCTGGGCCTGCTGCGTAGCGGGTGCCGTCGAGCCGGGCGCCGCGGCGCTCGTCTGCGGCAAATCGGCCGGTTGGCTTCCCGCCGCCGCCGAACCCGGCGCGGCGGGAGCTGCCGTCTTGGTCTGCGTCGCGCTCGGGAAGAACATCGACGGGCGTCCATGGTCGCGCTGCCAGTTGTCGAACAGCATGACAGCTGACATGAAGAAGATGACCCATAGGACGGTGCGTTTGATATCCATGCGTTGTCTCAGTGTCGATGGCACAGCGCGTCAGCGCTTCTTAGGAGTTGGAGGCGGGACAAGATCGATGCCGCCCGCCGAAAACGGGTGACAGCGGCACAGGCGCCTGGCGGCGAGGTAAGTACCACGCGCGGCGCCATGATACTGGATTGCTTCGCGCGCGTAATCCGAACAGGAGGGATAAAAACGGCACCGATTGCCGAGCATGGGACTCACGGCAATCTTGTAGAAACGCAGCAGAGCGAATAGTACCGTTTGCATGACTAGTGCGGCCCAACCGCGCCGCCCGATGAGAAGCGCCGCAAAACAGCCGCGCATGTGGACTGCGCGGGTCTCATGGCGCGGCTGGCGGCGAGTCGGCCGCCTGTCCTGCCGATGCTGCCGGCGCTTCGCGGCGGGCGATTTCGCGTGCCGCCTTGTCGAGCAACACGTCGATTTCGCCACGGCACAGCGCTTTCAACGGCGGCGACGATCCGCTAGGCATCGCCTTCCTGTCGAATTTGGCGTGCAGGCGCAGCAACACGTCCCAGCCGCCGAACTCCGCGCGACGCAAGCGAAACGCTTCGCGCGCGACGCGCTTCACCAGATTGCGCGTGACCGCGCGCGGCGCATACTTCTTGCCGATCACGAGGCCGAGCCGCGCTTCATTGCCCGTAGGCCGCGCGTACACGACGAAGTGAGCCGTTCGGCGCCACGGGCGCAAACGAAAAACGGATGAAAATTCATCCGTTTTTAGCAGCCTTGCGGCTTTGGGAAAGGCTGCGGACGCCTGCAACGGAACAACGTTCTGATGCGGCGCGTCTGCCGTTCCCGCAGCGTCACGGGTGTCGGACACAGCGCGCACTCGGCTTGACCGCGTATCAGCCTGCCTTAGATGGCGAGGCGTTTGCGGCCCTTCGCGCGGCGTGCGTTGATGACTTTGCGGCCACCAGCGGTCTTCATGCGAACGCGGAAGCCATGGGTGCGCTTACGGCGCGTCACGGAAGGTTGGTAGGTACGTTTCATGTTGCTCTCACTTGTTGAGAAATAACCGCGCGAGCATCGCTGAAAGTGCAATGGCCGGAGGTTCGAAAATTGGTTTTCGCGGAACCCGCTATTTAAACCGGTTTTCTCTGAGTCGTCAATAGTTTAGGGCGATGATCCACAGGCGGCGATTGCCGGCGGTGTTTGATCGGGCCCTGTGGATAACTCACTTTATGCATCGTTTTGGCGGTAGAATCTCGCCTTACTTCCCAAAAATCCCGCACGCCGCCCCGGCCCGCTTGACCCCGCAAACCCTTGTGGCACAAGCGTCTGGGGCTTTTCCGCCTGGCTGCTTCGGGCCTCGTCGCGTATCCCGCGATCAGAGCGCCGGCGGGACGCGTCGCAAACATAACGATAGCAACTTGATGAACGAATTCTGGCAACACTGTTCCGCATTGCTGGAGCGTGAATTGACGCCCCAGCAGTACGTGACGTGGATCAAACCGTTGGCCCCGGTCGCCTTCGACGCCGATGCAAATACCCTGAGCATCGCGGCGCCGAACCGTTTCAAGCTGGATTGGGTCAAGAGCCAGTTTTCCGGCCGCATCACCGATCTCGCGCGTGACTTCTGGCATTCGCCCGTCGACGTCCAGTTCGTACTCGATCCCAAAGCCGGCGTGCGTTCGGCGCCTGCCGCGCCGTCGCGGCCATCGTCGGTGGGCGCGCGCAGTGCCGCCGCAGCCGTCGACGCGGCTGTCGGCGCCGTCCAGGCGGCTCACGCGACACGCGCGGGCCTCGGCGCGCACACGCACGCCGCGCAACTGACCGACGATGCCGCCGACCTCGATCTCCCCAGCCTCGACGCGAACGAAGCCGCTGCCGCGCGCCGCACGTGGCGTCCGGGCGCGGCCGCGAACGGCGAAAGCGACTCGATGTACGAGCGTTCGAAGCTGAACCCCGTGCTCACCTTCGACAATTTCGTGACCGGCAAGGCGAATCAGCTGGCGCGCGCGGCCGCGATCCAGGTCGCCGACAATCCCGGCATCTCGTACAACCCGCTGTTCCTGTACGGCGGTGTGGGCCTTGGCAAGACCCACCTGATTCACGCGATCGGCAACCAGTTGCTGATGGACAAAGCGGGCGCGCGCATCCGCTACATCCATGCGGAACAGTACGTCTCCGACGTGGTGAAGGCATACCAGCGCAAGGCATTCGACGACTTCAAGCGCTACTACCATTCGCTCGACCTGCTGCTGATCGACGATATTCAGTTCTTCTCGGGCAAATCCCGTACGCAGGAAGAATTCTTCTACGCGTTCGAAGCGCTGGTTGCGAACAAGGCACAGGTCATCATCACCAGCGATACCTATCCGAAAGAAATCTCAGGTATCGACGACCGTCTGATTTCGCGCTTCGATTCCGGCCTTACCGTCGCAATCGAACCGCCCGAGCTTGAGATGCGCGTCGCGATTCTGATGCGCAAGGCGCAATCGGAAGGCGTGAATCTGAACGAGGATGTCGCGTTTTTCGTCGCGAAGCATCTTCGTTCGAACGTTCGCGAACTGGAAGGCGCGCTGCGCAAGATTCTCGCGTACTCGAAGTTCCACGGCCGCGAAATCACGATCGAGCTGACCAAGGAAGCGCTGAAAGACCTGTTGACGGTGCAGAACCGGCAGATTTCGGTGGAAAACATCCAGAAAACGGTCGCCGACTTCTACAGCATCAAGGTCGCCGACATGTATTCGAAGAAGCGCCCGGCCAATATCGCGCGTCCGCGCCAGATTGCGATGTACCTGGCCAAGGAGCTGACGCAGAAGAGCCTGCCGGAAATCGGCGAGCTGTTCGGCGGGCGCGACCACACGACAGTGCTGCACGCGGTGCGGAAGATTGCCGACGAGCGCGGCAAGGACGCGCAACTCAATCACGAGCTTCACGTGCTGGAGCAGACGCTGAAGGGTTGAGACTGGGTTAGGGGGCCGGATCAGATCGAAGGTTTCCTCGAACTGGTCGGAAAATTCGATCTGTTTATTGCGCAAGCCACCCCCAATTTAGGGAAGTGCTTCCATTTTCAGGCACAATACAGGTTTAACCGTCCGGCAAAAGCGGACGGGATTCAAATGCCGTGACTGGCGCAGTACCGCGCCGGCGGGGGGCCGGGGCCGCGCGCTTTAATACTGCCGGGCAAGGCGCGCAGGCCGTCACATCAACGAAGGAACTCTATGCAACTGGTCAAGACCGAACGCGATAACCTCCTCAGGCCGCTGCAAACCGTGAGCGGCATTGTCGAACGCCGTCATACGTTGCCGATCCTCGCCAATTTGCTGATTACCAAGAACGGCCCGGACGTCTCGTTCCTGTCCACCGACCTCGAACTACAAATCACCACGCGTGCCGACTTCGGCGTCGGCGGTGACTCGGTGGCCACGACGGTAGCGGCACGCAAGCTGCTCGACATTCTGCGCGCGATGCCCGACGGGCAAGTCACGCTGACCCTGAACGACAAACGCCTGACGGTCCAGTCCGGCAAAAGCCGTTTCGCCTTGCAGACGCTGGCGGCCGACGAGTTCCCGACCGTCGCTCAAGCTAAAGACTTCGGCGCAAACCTCGCGGTTCCCCAAAAAACATTCCGCCAGTTGCTCGGCATGGTCCACTTCGCCATGGCGCAGCAGGACATCCGTTACTACCTGAACGGCATGCTGCTGGTGGTCGATGGCGATCAGTTGATGGCTGTCGCGACGGACGGTCACCGTCTCGCGTTCTCGTCGATGAAGATCGAAGGCTCGTTCGCGCGCCAGGAAGTCATCATCCCGCGTAAGACGATTCTCGAACTGCAACGTCTGCTCGAAGACATCGACGATGTCCTCAAGATCGACATCGCGCCCACGCAGGTCAAGTTCACGTTCGGCGGCGTCGAGCTGGTATCGAAGCTGGTCGAAGGCAAGTTCCCCGACTTCCAGCGTGTGATTCCGAAGTCGCACAAGAACACGTTCGTGATCGGCCGCGAAGAGCTGCAACGTTCGCTGCAACGCGCGGCCATTCTGACCTCGGACAAGTTCAAGGGCGTGCGCTGCATCGTCGAGCCGGGCCAGCTGAAGATCATGTCCACCAACGCGGACCAGGAAGAAGCCCAGGAAGAACTCGAAATCCCCTACCAGGGCGACAGCATCGACATCGGTTTCAACGTCACGTACCTGCTCGACGTGCTCGCGAACCTGAAGGTCGACCTGCTGGAAATCAGCCTCGGCGACGCGAGTTCGAGCGCGCTGATCACGATTCCCGAGAACGACGAGTTCAAATACGTGGTGATGCCGATGCGCATCTGACGCGTCCAACACGAAGAACACACCAAGGGGCGCAGCGCCCCTTTGGTGTTTTTATGGTGTTTTGAAAAGCTCCGAGCAGTAACGAAGCAGTAACGCAGATCCGGAAGAAATCCATGACTGAAACGAACAATTCGCAACCCGATAACAGCTACGGCGCCTCGTCCATTCAGATCCTCGAAGGTCTGGAGGCCGTGCGCAAGCGACCGGGTATGTACATCGGCGATACGTCGGACGGGACCGGTCTGCATCACCTCGTGTTCGAGGTGCTCGACAATTCGATCGACGAGGCACTCGCCGGTCATTGCGACGACATTCAGGTCATCATCCACGCCGACAACTCGATTTCCGTCACCGACAACGGCCGCGGTATCCCGACGGGCATCAAGCGCGACGACAAGCACGATCCGAAGCGCAGCGCCGCTGAAATCGTCATGACCGAGTTGCACGCGGGCGGCAAGTTCGACCAGAACAGCTACAAGGTGTCGGGCGGCCTGCACGGCGTGGGCGTGTCGTGCGTGAACGCGCTGTCGTCGTGGCTGCGGCTCACCGTGCGTCGTGACGGCAAGAAGCACTTCATGGAGTTCCACCGTGGCGTGCCGCAAAACCGCGTCATCGAAGAAGTGGACGGTGAACGCCTGTCGCCGATTCCCGTGGTTGGCGACACCGAGAACCGCGGCACTGAAGTGCACTTCATGGCCGATCTGGAAATCTTCGGCAACGTCGAATATCACTACGACATTCTCGCGAAGCGTATTCGCGAACTCTCGTTCCTGAACAACGGCGTGCGGATTCGTCTCACCGATCAGCGTTCGGGCAAGGAAGACGATTTCGCGTTTGTCGGCGGCGTGAAGGGCTTCGTCGAGTACATCAACAAGACGAAGACCGTACTGCATCCGACCATTTTCCATATCGTCGGCGAGAAGGACGGCGTGGGCGTCGAAGTGGCGATGCAGTGGAACGACAGCTACAACGAGAACGTACTGACCTTCACGAACAACATTCCGCAGCGCGACGGCGGTAGCCATTTGACGGGTCTGCGCGCGGCCATGACGCGCGTGATCAACAAGTACATCGTCGACCACGAAATCGCGAAGAAGGCGAAGGTCGAAACGTCGGGCGACGACATGCGCGAAGGGCTGTCGTGTGTGCTGTCGGTGAAGGTGCCCGAGCCGAAGTTCAGTTCGCAGACGAAGGACAAGCTGGTGTCGTCGGAAGTGCGCGCGCCTGTCGAAGAAGTGGTCGCGAAGGCGCTCGAAGAGTTCCTGCTCGAAACGCCGACCGACGCGAAGATCATTTGCGGCAAGATTGTTGATGCTGCACGTGCTCGCGACGCAGCACGCAAGGCGCGTGAAATGACGCGACGCAAGGGCGTGCTGGACGGCGTAGGACTGCCGGGCAAGCTGGCGGACTGCCAGGAGAAAGATCCTGCGAAGTCTGAGATTTACATCGTCGAGGGTGATTCGGCAGGCGGTTCGGCAAAGCAGGGCCGCGACAGAAAATTCCAGGCCATTCTGCCGCTACGCGGCAAGGTGCTGAACGTCGAGAAGGCGCGTTACGACAAGCTGCTGTCGTCGGAACAGATCGTCACGCTGATTACGGCGCTGGGCTGCGGCATCGGCAAGGAAGACTACAACCTCGACAAGCTGCGCTATCACCGCATCATCATCATGACCGACGCGGACGTCGACGGCGCGCACATCCGTACGCTGCTGCTGACGTTCTTCTATCGTCAGATGCCGGAGATGATCGAGCGCGGCTATATCTACATCGCGCAACCGCCGCTGTACAAGGTGAAGGCGGGCAAGGACGAGCGTTATCTGAAGGACACCGCGGAGTTGAACGCACATATGCTGCGTCTGGCTCTGAACGGGTCTGAACTGATCCCGTCAGAAGGCGCGACGCCGATTGCGGGCGATGCGCTGGGCGAGCTGGCTCGTTCCTATCTGCTGGCTCAGGGAGTCGTCGACCGTCTGAGCCGGTTGTACGACGAAGCGGCGCTTGGCGCGGTGATGGATGGCGTGACGATCGATCTGTCGAGCGAGCAGTCGACGGAAGTATCGGCCGCTTCACTTCAGGCCAAGCTGCGCGACGATCCGCTCAAACCCGAAGTCAACGTGATCCCGATGTACGACCCGGTGCGCGAACTGCGTTCGCTGCGCGTCGAGCGTCGTCATCATGGCAACGTGAAGGTCTCGGTCATCGACGAAGAGTTCCAGCTCACGGCGGACTATCAGCAACTCGTGAACACGGCGAACACCTTCAAGGGGCTGATCGGCGAGGGCGCTGTCATCAAGCGTGGCGAGCGGAGCATGGCTGTCGGCGACTTCAAGAGCGCGATGAAATGGCTGATCGCCGATGCCGAGCGGAACGTTTCGAAGCAGCGCTATAAGGGACTCGGTGAGATGAATCCCGGACAGCTCTGGGAGACGACGATGGATCCGAGCGTGCGTCGCTTGCTGCGCGTCCAGATCGAAGATGCGATCGCGGCGGACGGGATCTTTACAACGCTGATGGGCGATGAAGTCGAGCCGCGTCGCGCGTTTATCGAGAGCAATGCGTTGCGGGCGGGGAATATCGACGTTTGAGCGTCCCGAGCCAAATCAGCTAAGCACCAACAAAAACTCCAACCGTCACCGGTTGGAGTTTTTTTATCGCCTAAGAAATCTCAAGACCATTTACGCGCATACCGATCCTTCACGACCCGCGAGATATAAGTCGACAAACCTTGCCCTGCGACCGCCAGCCGCTTCATCTCCTCGACTTCCCGCCGTCCCGTCGTCGCATAGTCGTATAGATACACGTCACCGTCACGAAACTTCACAGTGATCGCGTCATCCGATACCTCGTAAGCAACGACACCCGACTGGCCGCTCAAATCCCGATACCGCTTCATCCTCACACCCACATCCGACAGCAGCAGCACATCGGAATCGAGCACGAACCATTCCTAAACCACCGGCAAGCAGATATCCGTCAGCAAGTTCGCCGGCGCGGTCTCCTTAGGATTATTCAAATACTCCTCGAACACCGGCGCGTCGGCGGCCTCATGTTCCGAATTGACCAGCCACTCGCCGTAAAGCCACTGATAAGCCGACGCCATATCCGCGTAAGGCCCCTTATGCCGCAACACCGCGTACCTGCCGCCCGCGATCGACGTGAGGCTCACCAGCCCATCACCCGACACATCGACGGCACGCGGCAGCCACACGCCCGCCTTCGACCGCAACTCACCCTCGGCCACCGCCGTCGGATCATCGTAGTAAATGCCGATCATCCGCATCTCGTTCGACAGCAGGCCACGGGAAGCCAGCCATCCCATCAGCGTATCGAACGCCTTGCCGATCTGCATATACGGCCCGACGTGATCGACGCTCAGCACGTCGAAGCCCTCGATATCGCGTATCACCACATCTCGCATCGTCATTTGGCACTCTCCTGAATCCGCAAGTGATGGCCGGAACCGGCTGTGTGTCCCGGCCTTCCGATACAGCGCGGGCGGCATGCCGAAGACGGCGCTGAACGCGTCCGCGTGAACGACTGCAAACTGCTATAGCCGGACCGCTCGGCGATCTCGGCAATCGGCATCGACCCATTCGCGAGAAAGCCGGCCGCGCGATGCAAACGCAACCGGCGCACGGTCGTCGCGACCGTTTCGCCGTACATGGCCTGGTAGATCCGGTGCAAGTGATACGGCGACAGACACGCAATCCCGGCAAGCCGGTCGATATCGAGCGGCTCGTCGAGGTGATCGTAGATATGGTCGAGCACGCGAGCGAGCCGCGCGGCGTAGCGCGCGCGATGGCCGATATCATTCATGGCAAGCATCGGAAAAGGATCGATGAAAACACGATAGCACGCGGCGATTTACCAAATCCTGCGGATTTTTCGCTGCCGCGGCCCGTCAATCGTCGCGCATATTCAGCATCTTCTTAATCGCGACCTAACGAAACAAAATAAAACAATCCAAGCTAACTTTTGCCGATTTTCGATAACACCTCGATTAATGGCTTCCTACCATCGCCAGATGCCGCCGCCAAAAGGACCACTCCGTGGGCCCACCACGGGTGCCGATCAGCCGGCAACTTCAACAAGGGAGCCTCAGATGAAATCAGAGTCGACAACCCAGCACAAAGGCGCCGTTACGCATCACGAACTGAAGCAGACGCTCGGCACCTGGCAGCTTTGGGGCATCGCCGTCGGCCTCGTGATCTCCGGCGAGTACTTCGGCTGGAGCTACGGCTGGGCGAGCGCCGGCACGCTCGGTTTCGTGATCACCGCGCTGTTCATTGCCGCGATGTACACGACATTCATTTTCAGCTTCACCGAGCTCACCACGTCGATTCCGCACGCGGGCGGCCCGTTCGCCTATGCGCGCCACGCGTTCGGCCCGACGGGCGGCTACATCGCGGGCGCTGCGACGCTCGTCGAGTTCGTGTTTGCGCCGCCCGCGATCGCACTCGCGATCGGCGCGTATCTGCATGTGCAGTTTCCCGGCCTCGAACCGAAGCACGCGGCGATGGGCGCGTATCTCGTGTTCATGGCGCTGAATATCGTCGGCGTGCAGATCGCGGCGGCGTTCGAGTTGTGCGTGACGCTGCTCGCGATCTTCGAGCTGCTCGTGTTCATGGGCGTCGTGTCGCCGGGCTTCCAGTGGTCGAACTTCACAAAGGGCGGCTGGGCCGGCGCCGACACGTTCAGCATGGGCTCGTTCCACGGCATGTTCGCTGCGATTCCGTTCGCGATCTGGTTCTTCCTCGCGATCGAAGGCGTCGCGATGGCCGCCGAAGAAGCGAAAAACCCGAAGCGCTCCATCCCGATCGCCTACGTCGCGGGCATCCTGACCCTCGTCGTGCTGGCCATCGGCGTGATGGTGTTCGCGGGCGCGGCGGGTGACTGGACCAAGCTCTCCAACATCAACGACCCGCTGCCGCAAGCGATGAAATACATCGTCGGCGAAAACAGCGGCTGGATGCATATGCTGGTCTGGCTGGGACTGTTCGGCCTCGTCGCGTCCTTTCACGGCATCATCCTCGGCTACTCGAGGCAAATCTTCGCGCTGGCGCGCGCGGGCTACCTGCCCGAGTGGCTGTCGAAGGTGCATCCGCGCTTCAAGACTCCGCATCGCGCGATTCTCGCGGGCGGCGTGGTCGGCATCGCCGCGATCTATAGCGACGAGCTGATCCAGTTCGGCGGCCAGACGCTGACAGCGAACATCGTGACGATGTCGGTATTTGGCGCTATCGTGATGTACATCATCAGCATGCTTTCGCTCTTCAAGCTGCGGCGCAGCGACCCGGACATGGAGCGTCCGTTCCGCGCGCCGCTGTTTCCGTACTTTCCGGCGTTCGCGCTGGTGGCCGCGGTGATTTCGCTGGCGACGATGATCTACTTCAATCTGCTCGTCGCGCTGGTGTTCGCCGCGTTCATCGCGCTCGGCTACGGCTACTTCCTGATGACGCGTCACCAACGCGAAGTCGCGCCCGCCGATGCATTGCTCGAAGAATGACCACGCTGTAGAAGCACTGGCGTACCTGCAACAAGCCGCGCAGTAGCTGCGGCGATGGAGTACACGACATGAGCTACACGGAGACAATCGGCAGCCGCACGTATCGTTTTGCCGATCTGAAGACGCTAATGGCGAAGGCGAGCCCGCTGCGTTCCGGCGACCAGCTCGCCGGCATCGCGGCGGCGAGCGAGGAAGAGCGCGTCGCCGCGAAGATAGCGCTCGCGGACGTGCCGCTGCGCACGTTCCTGAACGAAGCGCTGGTTCCATACGAGAGCGACGAAGTCACGCGCCTCGTCGTCGATACGCATTCGCCGGAAGCGTTCGCCGAGATTTCACATCTGACGGTGGGCGAGTTTCGCAACTGGCTGCTCTCAAGTTCGACGGATACGGCCGCGCTCACGCGCATCACGAAAGGGCTCACGCCCGAGATGGTTGCGGCCGTGTCGAAGCTGATGCGCAATCAGGATCTGATCCTCGCGGCGCGCAAGCGTCCCGTCGTCACGCGCTTTCGCAACACGGTCGGCTTGCCAGGTCACATGTCGGTGCGTCTGCAGCCGAATCATCCGACGGATGACGTGAAGGGCATCGCTGCATCAATGATCGACGGCTTGATGTACGGTTGCGGCGATGCGATGGTCGGCATCAATCCCGCGTCCGACAGTCTTTCGGCGATCACAAAGCTGCTCATGATGATCGACGACTTCCGCACGCGCTATCAGGTGCCGACGCAATCATGCGTGCTCACGCATGTCACCAACACGATTGCAGCGATCGAGAAGGGCGCACCCGTCGATCTCGTGTTCCAGTCGATCGCAGGCACCGAGAAGGCGAACGCGGGCTTTGGCATCTCGCTTGCGCTGTTGCAGGAAGCGTATGAAGCGGCGTTGTCGCTCAAGCGCGGCACGGTCGGCAACAACGTGATGTACTTCGAGACGGGGCAGGGCAGTGCGCTCTCGGCGGATGCGCATCATGGCGTCGATCAGCAGACCTGCGAGGTGCGCGCGTACGCCGTCGCGCGTCAGTTCAATCCGTTTCTGGTGAATACCGTAGTCGGCTTTATCGGCCCCGAGTATCTGTACGACGGCAAGCAGATCACGCGCGCGGGTCTCGAAGATCACTTCTGCGGCAAGCTGCTCGGCGTGCCGATGGGCTGCGACATCTGCTACACGAATCACGCGGAGGCCGATCAGGACGACATGGACAATCTGCTGACGCTGCTTGGCGTGGCGGGCATCAACTTCATCATGGGCATTCCCGGCGCGGATGACGTGATGCTGAACTACCAGAGCACGTCGTTCCATGACGCGCTGTATGTGCGCGACGTGCTGGGTTTGCGCCGCGCGCCCGAGTTCGAAGAATGGCTGGAGTCGATGCAGATCACCGATCCGCGCGGTGCGCTGCTCAATGCGCCGACGCGTCAGCCGTTGCTCGAAGGCGCGAGCGAATGGATGGGCATCGCATGAGCGATTCGATCGAAAAGAATGCGTGGCAGGCGTTGCGTGCGTTCACGAATGCGCGCATCGCATTGGGCCGCGCGGGCAACAGTCTGCCGACCGCGCCGCTGCTCGCGTTCAATCTCTCGCATGCGCAGGCGCGCGATGCCGTGCATCATCCGCTCGATGCTGACGTCCTGCATGAACAGTTGCGCACGCATGGCTTCGCGTCGCTCGACGTGCATAGCGCCGCGCCGGATCGCGCGCATTACTTGCGGCGTCCGGATATGGGGCGGCGCCTGTCCGATGAGAGCCGCGACGCACTAACCAAGTCGGCGACCAATGACGCACCCGATGTTGTCTTCGTCATCGCCGATGGACTATCTGCATTCGCCGCGTCGAAGCAATCGATTCCGTTCCTGCAAGCGATCACGAAGCGTCTCACCGACTGGAAGATCGGACCTGTCGTAGTCGCGCGTCAATCGCGTGTCGCGTTGGGCGATGAGATCGGCGAGTTGTTGAAGACGAAGCTCGTCGTGATGTTGATCGGCGAAAGGCCGGGGCTGAGTTCGCCTGATAGCCTTGGCATCTATCTGACGTACGCGCCGAAAGTGGGGTGCAGCGACGCGCAGCGCAATTGCATTTCAAACGTGCGGCCGGAAGGACTCGATTACGAAGCCGCGGCGCACAAGCTGCACTATCTGTTGACGCATGCGCGTCGTCTGGGGTTGACGGGCGTCGGCTTGAAGGACGACAGCGACGCGCTACTTCAGGCTGAAGAAGCTGCGTCCGCTATTCCTGACGCCTCGAAGAAATAGAAAAGTGCCCAGACGCACGCAGCGTTTGGGCACTCGAAACATCGACATCAAACAGCGTCGGCTTTGCTCACTGGATGCTTTTCGAGCCACGCATTCTCTTTATCGTCGAACAGGCGCGAGCGCGTCAAGAACCGCAGACCCGTAGGCCGCTCCAGTGAAAACATACCGCCGTTGCCAGGCACGGCATCGATGATCAACTGCGTGTGCTGCCAGTACTCGAATTGCGATTCGCTCATGTAGAACGGCACGCCTGCAATCTCGCCGAGCCTCACATCCGATCCGCCGACCATGAACTCATTCGATGGAAAGCACATCGGCGCGCTGCCGTCGCAACATCCGCCCGACTGATGAAAAATAATCGGGCCGTGCTCGGCGCTCAACTGCTGGATCAGCTTGACCGCCGCATCCGTTGCCACGACACGCGCAACGCCTTCTTCGCTCATCGCGCTTCCTCTTTTGGCTTGATCCGCTGGGAAAAAAGGGCGAACCGCATCGCGCGATCCGCCCAACAGGAGCACTACGCTCAGAAGAAGCCCAACGGTTTGTCGCTATAGCTGACCAGCAGATTCTTCGTTTGCTGGTAGTGATCGAGCATCATCTTGTGATTCTCGCGTCCGATGCCCGACTGCTTGTAGCCGCCGAACGCCGCATGCGCCGGGTAGGCGTGATAGCAATTCGTCCACACGCGGCCCGCCTGGATCTCGCGGCCGAAGCGATAGGCGCGCGTCCCGTCGCGCGTCCAGACGCCGGCGCCGAGGCCATACAGCGTGTCATTGGCGATCTCCAGCGCTTCTTCTTCGTTCTTGAACGTCGTGACGGAGACGACCGGTCCGAAGATTTCTTCCTGGAAGATGCGCATCTTGTTGTGACCGCGGAACACGGTCGGCTTGACGTAATAGCCCTTCGAGAGTTCGCCGTCGAGCTTGTTCTGCTCCCCGCCGATCAGGCATTGCGCGCCTTCCTGCTTGCCGAGATCGATGTACGACAGGATCTTCTCAAGTTGCTCCTGCGAAGCCTGTGCGCCGATCATCGTCTTCGAGTCGAGCGGGTGTCCCTGCTGGATGGCGGCGACGCGCTTCACCGCGCGCTCCATGAAGCGGTCGTAAATCGATTCTTCGACCAGCACGCGCGACGGGCAGGTGCAGACTTCGCCCTGATTCAGCGCGAACATCGCGAAGCCTTCGAGCGCCTTGTCGAAGAAGCTGTCGTCCTTGTCGAGCACGTCGGCGAAGAAGATGTTCGGGCTCTTGCCGCCGAGCTCCAGCGTCACGGGAATGATGTTCTGGCTCGCGTACTGCATGATCAGGCGGCCCGTCGTCGTTTCGCCTGTGAAGGCGATCTTCGCGATGCGCTTGTTCGACGCGAGCGGCTTGCCCGCTTCGAGACCGAAACCATTGACGACGTTCAGCACGCCCGCCGGCAGCAGATCCTGAATCAGTTCGAGCAGCACGAGGATCGAAGCGGGCGTCTGTTCAGCGGGCTTCAGCACGACACAATTGCCTGCCGCGAGCGCGGGCGCGAGCTTCCACGTCGCCATCAGGATCGGGAAGTTCCACGGAATGATCTGACCGACCACGCCGAGCGGCTCATGAAAGTGATACGCGACCGTGTCGTGATCGATCTCCGAAATGCCGCCTTCCTGCGCGCGCACGGTGCCCGCGAAATAGCGGAAGTGATCGATTGCGAGGGGAATGTCGGCCGCCATCGTTTCGCGCAGCGGCTTGCCGTTGTCGATCGTCTCCGCGACGGCGAGGCGCTGCAGGTTTGCCTCCATCCGGTCGGCGATCTTGTTGAGGATGTTGGCGCGCTCGGTGGTCGATGTCTTGCCCCAGGCGGCCTTCGCGCGATGCGCGGCGTCGAGGGCGAGTTCGATGTCGGCTTCGCGTGAACGCGGAATCGACGTGAACGGTTCGCCCGTAATCGGCGAGATGTTGTCGAAGTACTCGCCGCCAACCGGCTTGACCCATTCTCCGCCGATGAAATTCGCGTACTGCTTCTTGAACGGGAACTCGGTTGTCAGAAACTTCATCTCTGCGTGATTCATCTGTGTGCTCCTCACATGATCGGACGTCGATGTATTCGATTGGATATATCACCCGGCTTGGCGCTAATCCGCTGCCGCGTGTGCTTATCGCCAGAAGCGTGCCAACGTGCGTGCGAGGTTGGACAATGCCGGTGCACGCAGCACTGTCGCGAGGCACTTCGTTTTTCGGGCGCGGATGAGCATCTGGATGACGTTGCATCCATGAGCAGTTCGAAACGCGAGTGTTCACCGAATGAACAGGGCGGGGTGCTACACCGGCGCACTGTGTGGTGATCCGATCGGCATGGGACTTGCGTCGCTTTACGCTCGTTAGTTCAATGTCACATGCAGGTGCATGTTCATCATCGACGCCCCATATGACGACCGATCTTTCTTCTCCGTTGCCGCGAGCGACTGCCTGCCGATTCGAAACGAGCGTCGCGCACGATGCCGACGAGCAGGCGCGCAATCTTCACGGCTGGACGCAGACCTATGACCAGCTCACGGCGGGCCGCTTCGTCGGGAGGTTGACTGGCCTGCACCTCGACGACATGCACGTGTTCTGCGAAACCACCAGCCAGACGCTGCGGCAAACCTGCGAGGTGCCGCCCGACGCCTGCTGGTTCGGCATTCCCGCCGACGATCAGCGTGTTGGCCGCATTGGCCCGCAACCGATCGGCGGTGATTCGCTCGCCTTTCAGCGCGGCGGCGTCGAGTTCGAACTGCTGACGCCCGGCGGCTATGCGATCTTCGGCGTGGTCGTGCGCGGCGAGGTGCTGCATCGGCATGCGGAATTCGTCGAGCACGCGGATTTGATCGGCCAGGCTGCGCACACAGGCATCATTCCCATCGATACGCAAAACAAGGCACGCTTCTGCGCGCTCCTCGCCGGCATGCTCGACGACGCGGCAAGCGCCGCGCTGTCGGATCGCGCGCGGCACAATCTGCAAGCGTCGGTGCTTTCTTCGCTGTTCGATCTGTGCGGGACGGTGTCGCTTGAACCCGTCGCGATTCCCGCGCGTCCGCGCAGGCAGTGGATCGTTTCCGAGGCGCGCGATTACGTGCTCGCGAATCGCGACCGTCCCATCGGTGTGCCGGAACTGTGCGAGCATCTGCACGTCAGCCGCCGCACGCTGCAATACTGCTTTCAGGACGTGCTGGGCCTTGCGCCCGCGAGCTATCTTCGCGCGATCCGTCTGAACGGTGCGCGCCGTGACCTGTGCGGCGCGGCGCCCGGCGAGCGCACGGTGCAGGACGTCGCGGCTGCATGGGGCTTCTGGCATCTGAGCCAGTTCGCCACCGACTATCGCAAGCTTTTCGGCGTGCGTCCTTCCGAAACGCTGAAAACCGTCCACTCTCCGGCTAGCGCACCGCTGGCTCACTAACGCCTCATCGGCTGGCCGCTGTTGCGCATCCGCTAGAATTGCGGCATGCGCGGCCCTGTCTCGCCGCCCGACCCACCATCCTCATCGACGAAACGACACGCGCACCGGCCTGTCTGAAGGTGTCCACAGCGACCTGTGGATAACCGGAAGGACAGCAGGGCGGAACTCGTGTGGAATCGATGTGGACGTAAACGGGGTAACCCGACGCTCGCGCACGAGCGGAAAAAGTTGTTCGTCGAACTTCATCCGGTACGCACACTGACCACATGCGGTTATGCGTCCGGCAAAACGCTGATTCGTTTCGGTAAACCTGTGTTATCCACAGAAAAGCAGTTCGCTTGTTAACTGTTACTACGTATACATACAGGTAAACCTATTATCAAAAGGCCTCTGCGCGCACGAAGACGTCGCGCGGATGACTCAAGCTGGAGATCACCGTGTTTACTTGCATCAACCAGAGCTGCGGCGCGCAGTGGGAACTGTCCGACGTCGTCATCAAGAACGAAGGACAAGGTTTGCTGTTCCGCTGCCCGATGTGCGGCGCGCGCAACTATGTCGAACGATTCGACGCCGACGACGGCACGATCGTCTACGAGCAGATCGAAGGTCGCCCGTACAACTAAGCCAATATCGACATCGACATGACAACAAAGGCTCGTCCCTTCAGCGAACTGCCGCTTTCCGAAGCGGTACTCGCGAATCTCACACAACTCGGCTACGTGGAGATGACGCCCATTCAAGCCGCCAGCTTGCCGATCGCGCTTGCCGGCCAGGATCTGATCGCGCAGGCGAAAACGGGCAGCGGCAAGACGGCCGCGTTTTCGCTCGCATTACTGGCGCGGCTCGACGCGCGCAGCTACGCGGTGCAAGCGATGGTGCTGTGCCCGACGCGCGAACTCGCCGATCAGGTGACGCAGGAAATCCGGCGCCTCGCGCGCGCGGAAGAGAACATCAAGGTGCTGACGCTGTGCGGCGGCACGCCGATGCGGCCGCAAACAGCCAGTCTCGAGCATGGCGCGCATATCGTCGTCGGCACGCCGGGGCGCATCATGGACCATCTGGAGCGCGGCAGCCTGTCGCTCGACGCGCTCAACACGCTCGTGCTCGACGAAGCGGACCGCATGCTCGACATGGGCTTCTTCGACGATATCGCGAAGGTCGCGCGTCAATGTCCGAAAGAGCGGCAGACGCTGCTGTTCTCTGCGACGTATCCCGAGGGCATCGCGAAGCTGAGCCAGCAGTTCTTGCGCAACCCGAAGGACGTCAAGCTCGAAGAACGGCACGACGACAGCAAGATCCGCCAGCGCTTCTACGAAGTGACGGAAGACGAGCGTCTGCACGCCGTCGGCCTGTTGCTGAATCACTACCGTCCCGTGAGCACGATCGCATTCTGCAACACGAAGAACCAGTGCCGCGATCTGCTCGACGTCTTGCGCGCACAAGGTTTCCACGCGCTCGCGCTGCATGGCGAGCTCGATCAGCGTGAGCGCGATCAGGTGCTGATCCAGTTCGCGAATCGCAGCTGCTCCGTGCTCGTCGCAACCGATGTCGCCGCGCGCGGCCTCGACATCGCGCAGCTCGAAGCTGTGATCAACGTCGACGTGACGCCGGACCCGGAAGTGCACGTCCACCGCATCGGCCGCACGGGTCGCGCGGATCAGGAGGGCTGGGCGCTGAGCCTCGCTAGCATGAACGAGATGGGACGCGTGGGCGGCATCGAAGAGGCGCAAGGGCGGGATGTCGAATGGCATCCGCTGGCCGAGCTGAGGGCGGCGAACGACGAGCCGCTGCTGCCACCCATGGAGACGCTGCAGATTCTCGGCGGCCGCAAGGAAAAGATCCGTCCCGGCGATGTGCTGGGCGCGCTGACGGGCGAAGCGGGTTTCAACGGTACGCAGATCGGCAAGATCAATGTGACGGAGTTCTCGACTTACGTCGCCGTCGAGCGCGGCATCGCTCGTGATGCGTTGCGCAAACTCAGTGCGGGCAAGGTTAAGGGCAAGAAGGTGAAAGTGCGTTTGATGGACGAGTGAGCCTTGCCTTTGTCTTTCGCGAGTAAAACGTAAGACGAATAAGCGGAAGACGAAGGCATCACTCCTTTTCATGGCGGCGCGATTGCCCCGCCGTCATTTGCATGCCGCATCGCCGCAGAAGGGCACGCACGTTTGTGCCAATCTTCCACATCGCCTCCGATCGCTGCGTGCATGAGCGAAACGCATACCGCGCATGACAAAGTTTCGATTGTTCTCATGCACGCGTTGTTGCCTAATCGTTCAAACTGAACGGGACCGACGCGTGACGCGTGGCCCGCCGATTTGCAGCGAGGAGGAGGAATCTCATGCAGAGCGCTTTGCAAGCCCGCTCGAAGTTGCCGGACGTCGGCACGACGATTTTCACGGTGATCGGTCAACTGGCCGCCGAACACAATGCGCTGAACCTGTCACAGGGCGCGCCGAATTTTTCGCCCGACGAAGCGCTCGTCGACGGCGTGACCAAAGCCATGCGCGCCGGTCACAACCAGTACGCGCCGATGGCGGGCATCGGCGCATTGCGCGCGGCGCTCGCCGCGAAGGTCGAAACGCTGTATGGCGTGCACTACGATCCGTCGACGGAAGTGACCGTGATCGCCAGTGCCAGCGAAGGCCTGTATTCGACGATCAGCGCGCTCGTGCATCCCGGCGACGAGGTGATTTACTTCGAGCCGTCGTTCGACAGCTATGCGCCCATCGTGCGCCTGCAAGGCGCGAAGCCTATCCCGATCAAGCTGTCTTCCACTGATTTCCGCGTGAACTGGGATGAGGTGTCCGCGGCGATCACGCCGAAAACGCGGATGATCATCGTCAACACGCCGCACAATCCGACCGCGACGATTTTCAGCGATGCCGATATCGAGCGCCTGAAGGCCGTCACGCGCAACACGGATATCGTGATTCTTTCCGACGAAGTGTATGAGCACGTCGTGTTCGATGGCGCGAAGCACCACAGCATGGCGTGTCATCGCGAGCTGACGGAACGCAGCGTGATCGTGTCGTCGTTCGGCAAGTCCTATCACGTGACGGGCTGGCGCGTCGGCTATTGCCTCGCGCCCGCTGCGCTGATGGACGAGATCCGCAAGGTCCATCAGTTCATGGTGTTTTCCGCCGATACGCCGATGCAGTACGCGTTCGTCGAAGCACTGTCGAATCCGCAAAGCTATCTGGGCCTGTCCGCGTTCTATCAGCACAAGCGCGATCTGCTGGCGCGCGAACTGAGCGAGTCGCGCTTCGAGCTGTTGCCGAGCGAGGGCAGTTTCTTCATGCTCGCGCGTTTTCGTGGCTTCTCGGATGAAAGCGACAGCGACTTCGTGCTGCGGCTGATCCGCGATGCGAAGGTCGCGACCATTCCGCTGTCCGCGTTCTATACGGACGGCACGGATTCCGGCCTGATTCGCCTGAGTTTTTCGAAGGACGACGAGACGCTGATCGAAGGCGCGCGCCGTTTGCGTTCAATCTGAGGGACACGCAATGATGCAGGAATCGATCAAGGCAGCCGTGGTGCAGATGAGCAGCAGCGCGGACGTCCAACAGAATCTCGGCGAAGCGCGTCGGTGGGTGCATCAGGCCGCGCGCGAGGGCGCCACGCTCATCTGCCTGCCCGAATACTTTTGCTGGATCGGCGACGACGAAATGCAGCGCGTGGCCCTTGCCGAAGCATTCGGCGATGGTCCGATCCAACAGGCGCTTTCCGAACTCGCGCGCGAGACGGGCGCGTGGCTGATCGGCGGCACCGTGCCGATCCGGCCGTCGCATGGGCCTCAGGCCGGCACGCATGCGTACAACACGTCGCTCGTGTTCGATCCTTCGGGACAAAGCGCAGCGCGTTACGACAAGATCCATCTGTTCAGCTTCAATCAGGGCGCGGAGCAGCACGCAGAAGGCGACACGATGGTCGGCGGCGACAGCATCGGCACGGCGCAGGGTCCGTTCGGCACGCTGCGTCTGTCGGTGTGTTATGACTTGCGCTTTCCCGAGTTGTACCGCGCGGGACCCAGCGCCGATGTAATCGCCGTGCCCGCCGCTTTCACGTACACCACAGGCCTCGCGCACTGGGAACTGCTGTTGCGCGCGCGAGCCGTCGAGAACCAGGCTTTCGTGCTCGCGTCCGGCCAATGCGGCACGCATTCGAACGGCTGGCGGACTTTTGGCCACAGTATGATCGTCGGGCCGTGGGGCGAAGTGCTCGCGCGGCATGACGACGAACCCGGCATCGCGCTCGCGACGCTGACACAAAGCGCGCTCGATGAAGCGCGCAACCGCCTGCCGGTGCTCACGCATCGGCGCATCGCCACGCCATCTGACGTGCGTTGAACTGCATTGAACATAGGGGAAGGAGATCGATATGAAGCTTGTGAAGAATCTGCTGATGCTGGCGTGTGCGTTCGCATCGGTGGCGACGGCGTCGGCGATGGCCGCCGATGCAACGTCGCTGCGCTATGGCCTCGAGGCGCAATATCCGCCGTTTGAGTCGAAGGGCTCGAATGGCGAGTTGCAGGGCTTCGATATCGATGTCGGCAATGCGGTGTGCAAGACGGCGAACCTGAAGTGTAGCTGGGTCGAAACGTCGTTCGACGGCTTGATCCCCGCGCTGCAGGGCCGCAAGTTCGACGCGATCAACTCTGCGATGAACGCGACGGAAAAGCGCCGTCAGGCTATCGACTTCACCAACGTGATCTACCGCGTGCCGACGCAACTGATCGCGCGCAAGGATAGCGGGCTTCAACCGACGCCCGAGTCGCTCAAGGGCAAGCGCGTCGGCGTGTTGCAGGCGTCGATCCAGGAAACGTATGCGAAGGCGCATTGGGAAAACGCGGGCGTCACCGTCGTGCCGTATCAGGATCAGAACCAGGTGTACGCGGATCTCGTCGCCGGCCGACTCGATGCGACGCTCGTGCTTGCGCCGGCGGGTCAGACGGGCTTCCTGTCGCGTCCTGACGGCAAGGACTTCGCGTTCGTCGGTCAGGCGGTGCGCGACGACAAGATTCTCGGCAGCGGCGTGGCGTTCGGCATTCGCAAGGGTGACACGGCGCTGCGCAACCAGTTGAACGCGGCGATCTCCAAGGTGCAGGCGGACGGCACGGTCAAGACGCTCGCGGAAAAATACTTCGGCAATATCGACGTTTCGGCGAAGTAAGCACCGCTGCATCGCGCAACGCGCCGCATGACTCACGTCATGCGGCGCGTTTCTTTTTGCCTAACGTCTGACGAATGAATCGTCGAAAGCGGATGGAATAAAGCCTGCAACGATCCTGTTAGCGCAGCAAGAGCCCGATATTTGCACGACCGACGATCATGTCCCACACCCATCCACTGTCCGACAAGCCGCTTACCGAAGCGGACATGCAGGCATTCGCCGACGGCAATCTGCCGCCGGATCGGGCGGCGCGCGTGCGGAAATATCTCGGCGCGCGACCCGGCGAGGCCGATCGGATTGCGTTCTACCGGCAATTGAACATGCAGATGCGCAGCGCATTTGAAGGCGCGTTTCCGCAAGGCATCCAGGTGCCGGGTGGTGATCGAAAGCGGACGGTCGATATCCCGTCGGCGATGCGCAGGTTCTTCGTGCGGCGCATCGGCGTCGCGCTGGTCGGCATCGCGCTGGTGGTTCTGTCGGCGAGCGGATGGTTTTTTGCGTCGCGCGTGTCGCCGGAAATGCTCGACGCCGCGGCCGTCATGGCGCTGATGCGCGATTCGGGGCCGCGAACCGGCGATGTGCAGGACGCTGCGCTCCACGATCCGCACTCGGTCGATCTGACGCCTTTAGGGCTAAAGCTGGTTGCGACAAAGACGCGTCATCCGAACGCGGCTGCGAGCATTGACATACTCGATTACCGCAATGCCGATGGCGAAGCTGTCGTGCTGCTTTCGAGCGCAGCGCCATTTGCGACGGACCAGCCGCACTGGGCGGCGCAGCGCATCGGCGAGGTGCGGCTGCTGTCGTGGACGGTGAAAGGCCGGCGCTACGTGCTCGCCGGAAAGGCAACGACACACGGTCTGATGCGCGCTGCTGACGCGCTGACGATCCGCTAGCAAATGCACGGCTTGTCGATTCGCACGTGCTTTTGCGGTTTCCGCGAAACAAGCGGAATAAAATACAGCAGGTTGTGTTCTCTGCTTCAAGAGGCGACGCGCGCGGCGGAATGCGCGCCAAGCGATATTTGATGGGTAGAGCAAATGGACATCCGTAACGAGTTGATGGAGCACGTGCCGCGATTGCGCCGCTATGCGCGCGCGCTGATCAGCAATCGCGATCTCGCGGACGATCTCGTGCAGGACACGCTCGAACGCGCGCTCACGCGTATGAAGATGTTCGAGGCGGGAACCGATCTGCGAGCATGGCTTTTCACGATCATGCACAACGTGTTCGTCAATCAGGTGCGCAAGTCGTCGTCGCGTGCTGTTCACGTTTCGGTGGACGATGAGAGCATTGTCGAAAGCGAATTTGCGGTGTCGGGCGAGCAGACGCGTTCGCTCGAAGTGCGCGATCTCGACTACGCGTTGCAGCGTCTGCCTGCGGATCAGCGCGAAGTCGTGTTGCTGGTTGGGCTAGAGGAAATGAGTTACGCCGAAGTTGCGATTGCACTCGACATTCCCGTGGGTACCGTGATGTCGAGGCTCTCGCGTGGACGCGAGCGCTTGCGCGCATTGATGGCGGGCGCACAGCCCGGCGCGAAACTGAAGGTGGTGCGATGAGCGATCAACAGACTCCCATCAGCGAAGAAGACATTCATGCGTACGTGGACGGCACGCTTTCCGACGAGCGCCGGGAAGAGGTAGAGCGCGCGATCGAGCTGAATCCCGCGCTGGCGGCGCGCGTGAGTGACTACTTTTCGCTGAACAACATGTTTCATGAGCGCTATGACCGCGTGCTGAACGAGCCTGTGCCTGCGCGTCTGCGTATGCCGGAGAAACGTCGCTGGCTCAGCGCGGCGAACTGGCCGCAGTTTGCGGGCATGGCGGCGGCCATGGTGCTGGGCATCGGTATTGGTGTCGGCACGAACATGGGCAAGGATGTAGCCGCGCCGTGGGCAAGTGCGCCGTCGGCAACGTCGAATACGCGGCCCGTGAGTGCGGATGCTTCGGAAGTGTTCGCGCAGAAGGCGGCGTTGGCGCATGTCGTGTACATGCCTACCGTTAGTCGTCCCGCGCAGATCGGCGAGGATCATGAGCAGGATTTCGTGCAGTACCTCGCGAACAAGCTTGGCACCGAAGTGCATCCGCCGATGCTCACGAAAAGCGGATTCGAGCTCGCGGGCGGCCGCATATTGCCCGGCGACGACGGGCCCGTTGCGCAGTTCATGTATCACAACGCGAATGGCGAGCGCGTGACGCTTTGTATTTCTCATCGAAAGGTGAACGCGAATACGACGGCGTTCAAGCTCTATCAGGAAGGGCCGGTGAATGTTTTTTATTGGGTCGATGGCGATTTTGGCTATGCGGTGTCGGGCGGTATCGATCGCAAGGTGATGTTGCAGATTGCGCATGATGTGTATGCGCAGTTGACTGGGGCGACGCCGGGTTGATGTTGGTGGTGGTTTGACGTTGAGCGGCTGCATCTTCGGGTGTGGCCGCTTTTGTTTTTGCCTGGATAGTTAGATATCCATATTTATTTTTTAGTGTGGCGAGTGGGAATAGATTGCAGCGTCGCGTGGTTCGTCATTGTGCGTACCGCACGTTTTCAAAGGAGTTGGAAATGAAGATGCTCGCATTGCTGGCTGTCGCCGTCGCTGCATTTGGTTCGACGAATGTTTTCGCGCAAGGCAAGACGCGCGCAGACGTGTATCAGGAGTTGATCGAGGCGCAGCAGAACGGATTGAACTTCGTCACGGATGCTTCGTATCCCGATGTCAGTCCGGCGTTTCAAGGCACGGTCGAATATCTGAAGAAGCAGGCGCTTGCCAAAGCGGAAAGAGCGAACAAGGTGGCCAAGGCGGCTTCGGATGCGGCCGTGCCGGGGAGTTGAAGTTGGTGGGCGCGCGGCGGGGAAAACAAAAAGGCCGGTCAGCTTTCGCTTGACCGGCCTTCGAATTCTTTGGTGGGGCGTGAGTGACTCGAACACTCGACCTACGGATTAAGAGTCCGCTGCTCTACCAACTGAGCTAACGCCCCCAACAGAAGCGAAATTATGCAGGGGTTTTTCTTGCTTGGCAAGTGCTTCTCGCAAATTTCTTAAAAAAAGATTCCGCGGCAGGCCCGACCCGGAAGGACGGGACCGCCGAAACCCACCGAAAGCACCATCGAAGCGCACGGGCGTTCGTCCCGGTATCATGTTGCGACACATGCCGTGCGGCCTTCCGCCCGGCCCAACGGGAAATCATGATGGACGAAACCGAAGTCCGGGAAGTGCTCGATCGTGTGCTCGCGCCGTGGGTGCGCGCGTTGTCGCTCACGCCCGTCAAGGTCGACGATGAAAGCGCGACGCTGCGCCTGCCGTTTTCCGGCGAACTGCGGCACAGCGGCGGCGTAATCTGCGGCCAGGTCTTCATGGCAGCCGCCGATACGGCGATGGTCGTCGCCATTTCCGCGGCGCTCGGCGGGTTCAAACCGATGACCACCGTCTCGCTGAACATCAGCTTCATGCGGGCAGTCCGCAAAGGCGACGTGGTCATCACGGCGCGCGTGCTGCGCATGGGCCGCAATCTCGTGTTCGGCGAAGTCGAGCTGACCGACGACGATGGCAAGATGGCCGTCCACGCCACCACCACTTACGCGCTGCTCAGCTGAGCGCGCCTGTCGACGGCGCGAACCCGCGCCGCGGCAATCGAAGGAAGCAACGAATGTTCGATCAGGTCGTATTCGCCGGTGGCGGCAATCGCTGCTGGTGGCAAGCAGGATTCTGGGACGTGGTCCAACCGGAACTGGCTATCAAGCCTCGCGTGATCACCGGCATTTCTGCGGGCGCGGCCACGGCCTGCATGCTCTACACGCGCGACGCCGATTGGGTGATGCGCTATTACGAGACCGCGCTGCGCAACAACACGAAGAACGCGTACTGGGGCAATCTGCTGCGCGGCGAATCGGTGTTTCCCCATTACCGGATCTACCGGCAGGCGCTGCTCGATATCTACGGTGAAAAGTTCGCGCAATTGGCGCAGGCGCCGGAAATCCGTATCGGCGTGTCGCACGTGCCGCGCTGGCTGGGCGCGCGCAGCGCCGTGGCGGCCGGACTGATCGCCTACAACATCGAAAAATATATCCGCAAGACGCTGCATCCGACGCTCGGCCAGTCGCTCGGTTTTCATCCGGAATTCGTTCGCGCTCAGGATTGCGCGAGCGTCGAAGAGCTCGCGGACCTGATTCTCCAATCATCGTGTACGCCGCCGTTCACGCCTGTTCTGCGGCGCAATGGGCGTCCCGTGCTGGATGGCGGGATGGTCGACAATGTGCCCGTCGGCGCGCTCGATCCGGCGCCCGGCAATGTGCTGGTGATGGTGACGCGGATCTATCCGCGTCCGCAGATGTTCGTCGTGCCGCATGGCACGCAACAGCGGCTGTACGTGCAGCCGTCGCGCAAAGTGCCGATTTCGAGCTGGGATTACACGAGTCCGTCGCAGATGCAGCACGCATACAACCTCGGACGCGTGGACGGCGAGCAGTTTCTACAACGCGTGCCTGAACTGCTCGACGCCGCCGCGCACGACTGAAACGCGTACTTAAAGGCGTTGCGGCCCGCGCGGGGCCGCATGCATTCACTTACCGACGGCGTCCGCCCTGCAGCGCTTCCGTGTTCGCGACGCTCGATGTATCGCCCTGATCGAACGCGAGAATGTTCTTGAACGCCGCGCTGAAATAAAGCTCGTAGCTTTCCTTCTCGACGTAGCCGATGTGCGGCGAGCAAATCACGTTTTCCATTCGCAGCAGGCTGTAGCCCTGCAGGATCGGCTCGCTTTCGTAGACGTCGATCGCGACCATGCCCGGACGGTTGTGCGACAGCGCGCCAATCAACGCATTCTCTTCGAGCAGCTCGGCGCGGCTCGTGTTGACGAAGAGCGCGGTCGGCTTCATGCGCATCAGATCGTCCTGCTTGACGATGCCGCGCGTGTCGTCGTGCATGCGCAGATGCAGCGACAGCACGTCGCTCTGCTTGAACAGCGCCTCGCGGCTTTCCGCGACCTGATAGCCGTCGGCGAGCGCCGCTCCGCGGGTGTGATCGCGGCCCCAGATCAACACGTTCATCCCGAACGCCTTGCCGTAACCCGCCACCAGCCGGCCGATCTTGCCGTAGCCCCAGATACCGAGCGTCTGTCCGCGCAGCACCTGGCCGAGTCCGAAGTTCGGTGGCAGCGCCGAGGTTTTCAGACCGGATTGCTGCCAGGCCCCTTGCTTAAGGTTTGCCACGTATTGCGGAATGCGGCGCTGCGCGGCCATGATTAGGGCCCACGTCAGTTCGGCGGGTGCGATCGGCGAGCCGACGCCTTCGAGCACGGCAATGCCGCGCTCCGTACAGGCGGCGATGTCGATATGGTTTCCTGCACGGCCTGTCTGGCTGATCATGCGCAGATGCGGCAGCTTGTCGAGCAGTTGCGAGCTGATGCGGGTGCGTTCGCGAATCAGGACCAGCGCGTCGACTTCCGACAGGCGGCTGGCGAGCTGGCCCAGACCGCGAACGGTATTGTTAAAGACCTTGACCTCGTGGTCGGCGAGCATTTGGAAACAGTCGAGCTTGCGGACGGCGTCTTGATAATCGTCAAGGATGGCAATCTTCATGGCGTATATGTTTTGCGACGCACCATGCGGGTGCGGAACGGAGAGTCTTATTCGGGTGTCCCATCATGTGACCTGGACCACATGATGCTTATTGTGAATGCCTTACCGTACAAGGAGCCGCTATGACGGGGCGGGGCAAGTTCCCTCGTTTTTAACAGTTTGTTGCATGTCCACGCAAGCCGCTTTACAGACGGTTTCAACGTGTCGGCGACAGGCTGGAAGGCCCTTACGACTGCTGGATCGCGCGCCTTAAAACACTTCGCGCCGATTATCGCCTCTCGCATGCAGCGTCGCTGGGCTAGGACCGTTTTTCTTTTTCTACCAAAACGGAGACAGCTCGATGAATCATCCCGCATTTGCAGGCCATTCGACCCTCGAAGCGCCTGCCTGGGTCAAACATCAAAAACTGATCGAGTGGGTGCAGCGCGTGGCCGCGCTGGCAAAGCCAGAGCGGATCGTCTGGTGCGATGGTTCGCAGGAGGAATACGACCGTCTGAGCGCGCAGATGGTCGCAGCCGGCACCCTCAAGAAGCTCAACGCGGCCAAACGGCCCAATTCGTATCTCGCGTGGTCCGATCCGTCCGACGTCGCGCGTGTCGAGGATCGCACGTTCATCTGCTCCCAGCACAGCGAGGACGCCGGCCCGACCAACAACTGGATCGCGCCCACCGAGATGCGCG
>Ga0247692_1000018_pt1 | contig 39665 bp, 36 predicted proteins | sample CNK33_metaG_FD_183041 | JGI IMG/M metagenome (GOLD analysis project Ga0247692, IMG submission 183041) | Soil microbial communities from Purdue University Martell Research Forest, Indiana, United States - CNK33 | ecosystem: Environmental > Terrestrial > Soil > Temperate forest > Bulk soil...
TGAGCCGCTTTCTTTTGCCTACTTTTCTTTGCGGCGGCAAAGAAAAGTAGTGCCGCCCCGCACAGGGGCGACGCGTGAACGGCAAACACCATAACGCGGATGCCAGCGAAAACCAAAGCAAACCACCCAGCGTCGCAAGACAAAAAAACCTCAAATCTCTATCTTCGTCCCAAGCTCAACAACGCGATTCGCGGGAATGCTAAAAAAGTCAGTTGGCTTCGCAGCATTCTGATGCATCCATGCAAACACACGCTCACGCCAAACGGACATACCCGGCAACTGTGTCGGCACGACAGTCTCCCTCGCGAGAAAGAACGACGTGTCCATCAACTCAAACGACATATCGTGCGACACGCTGATCTGCTCGAGCACGGCCTTCACATCGGGCGTCTCGTTGAAGCCATACGCAGCCTTCACAAGGAATAGCCCACCGCTAACATCCTTGACAGTCAACCGGTCCTTATCCTCGACATAAGGAATATCCCGCGTGATGAAAGTCAGAAAGATGGTCCGCTCGTGCAGCACCTTGTTGTGCTTGAGATTATGCAAAAGGCTCACAGGAACGAGCGTCGCGCTGCCCGTCAGATAAATGGCCGTACCCGACACGCGATGCGGCGGATGCGCAAGCAGCCCTTGCACGAAGGGCATCAACGGAATACCGTCGGCGGCCGTGCGCTCCTTCACGATCATCCGCCCCTTGAACCACGTCATCAGCAGGAAGAACAGCAACGCGCCGATGCCGAGCGGCAACCACCCGCCCTCCGCCACTTTCAGCAGATTCGCGCCGAAGAACCCAAGGTCGACAATCAGCAGCGCGCCGATAATCAACGCGACAACGCCCTTGTTCCAGTTCCACACCTTCACCATCACCACGCTCGCGAGGATCGTCGTGATCACCATCGTCGCCGTCACGGCAATACCGTAGGCCGCCGCCAGATTGTCCGAACTCTTGAACGCGAGGACGATGCACAGAATGATGAACAACAGCATCCAGTTGACGACAGGCACATAGATCTGCCCGATCGCCAGCTCCGACGTGTGCAGGATCTTCATGCGCGGCACGTAGCCGAGCTGGATCGCCTGGCTCGTCAGCGAATACGCGCCCGAAATCACCGCTTGCGATGCAATCACCGTCGCAACCGTCGACAGCACGACGAGCGGCAGTAACGCCCAGTCAGGCGCGAGCAGAAAGAACGGGTTTTCGATCGCCTTCGGGTCGTGCATCAGCAACGCACCCTGGCCGAAGTAGTTCAGCACCAGCGACGGCATCACGAGCGAATACCACGCGCAGCGAATGGGCGCCGCGCCAAAGTGGCCCATATCAGCATAGAGCGCTTCCGCGCCCGTGAGCACCAGCACGACCGAGCCCAGCACCACGTACGCCTGCAGCACGTGCGCCGCCATGAACGAGAATGCGTAATACGGGTTCAAGGCCTTGATGACTTCCGGCGACTGTACGATATGCGAGAGGCCCAGCACCGCGATCGTCACGAACCACAACACCATGATCGGGCCGAACAGCCGGCCGACGAGTGCCGTCCCGTGTCGCTGGATCCAGAACAGCAGTACGAGGATCACCATCGTGAGCGGCAGCACCAGATGCGAGAGCTTGGGCGCAGCGATCTCCAGACCTTCGACAGCCGACATCACCGAAATGGCAGGCGTGATCACGGCATCGCCGTAGAACATGCAGGCGCCGAAAATGCCGAGCATCATCAGAAGGCCCGCCGCCCTGCTCTTCGTGTCGAACGAGCGCAGCGACAGCGCCATCAACGCGAGCACGCCGCCCTCGCCGTTGTTGTCGGCACGCATCACGAACATCACGTACTTGATGCTGACGACCACGATGATCGCCCAGAACAGCAGCGAGATGACGCCGAGAATAGAACTCTCTGTGAGGGGAATGCCGTGGGAGGGGCTGAAGGCTTCTTTCAGCGAATACAGGGGGCTTGTGCCGATATCCCCGAAAACCACGCCGATCGCAGCGACTGCAAGCGAGGGCAACGGCTGCTTGGGGACGTGAGAGTTGTCTGTCATAAACGCGAAAAGAATCCGTTCCTGAGCGGCAAAAAACGAACGCTATTCTAAAGAATATAGGCGACAAAGCCCACCATTCGGCCCGTTGTGCTGACGCCACGCAGTCGGGCAGCGACGGTCGAGTGTAGCATCACACCCCATGGCCGGCGTGTGTTTGCGCGTGTCAAGGGCTGCATTGTCAAATTCTTCCGTTTGATCGCGGCCATCAACGAATGTGAAGCGGACATAAAAACGGAGCCTCGAGAGGCTCCGTTTCAGTTTGCAGCATGCCGCCATCAACACGCACGCCGGCGGCTGGATGCTAGCTGGCGTCCGTCGAACGCTCCTGGCCACGCTTGATCCATGCGCTCAGGTTGTGCGGACGCACTGTGTCCCACTCCTCGAACGGCTGATGGATCCACGGGTTCGTCGCGAGATAGTGAACGTGATAGTCCGGCTTCACCTTCGAGCACGCCTTCCACCACAGCACCGCTGATCGCACCGACGTGATCGCGGGATAACGCTCCTTCAGATGCTGCTGCACGCGAGCGAGCGTCACGCCCGAATCGACGAGGTCATCGACCAGCAGCACGTTGCCCGACAGTTCGCCGCGCGTCATCGTGATGTATTGCGCGATATCCAGTTCGCCCTGCTCCGTGCCCGCGGCTTCGCGGTACGAACTCGTCGCGAGAATCGCAAGCGGCAGATCGTAGATGCGTGAGAGTTGATCGCCGACCCGCAGACCGCCGCGCGCGAGGCACAGGATCTTGTCGAACTTCCAGCCCGATTCGTGGACGGCGAGCGCAAGCAGCTCGATCAGCCGGTGATACTCGTCCCAGCCGACCCACAGGTTGCGCTCGTCGTTGCGCGGGTCCTTCATTTCAATCATGGGTACACCCTGGATCATGCTTAAACCTTGAACGGGTGACGCAGAAGAATGGTTTCGTCGCGGTCCGGACCCGTCGACACCATGTCGATCGGCACGCCCGCCACTTCCTGCACGCGCGACAGATACGCCTGAGCGTTCGCGGGCAGCTTGCTCCATTCCTTGATACCGACCGTGCTTTCCTGCCAGCCGCCGAACGTTTCGTACACCGGCTCGCAGCGCGAGACTTCGGACGCGCCGCGCGGCAGGATGTCGGCTTCCTTGCCGTCGATCGTGTAGCCGACGCACAGCTTCACTTCGTCGAGACCGTCGAGCACGTCGAGCTTCGTGATGCACAGGCCCGACACGCCGTTGATCTGGATCGAGCGGCGCAGCGCGGCGGCGTCGAGCCAGCCGGTGCGGCGCGGGCGGCCCGTCACCGAGCCGAATTCCTTACCGACCTTCGCAAGCGTCAGGCCGACTTCTTCCTGGCGGTTGGCGTTGTCGGCGTCGTACAGTTCGCTCGGGAACGGTCCCGAGCCGACGCGCGTGCAGTACGCCTTCGTGATGCCAAGAATGTAGTCCAGCTTCTGCGGGCCGACACCCGCGCCCGCGCTCGCCGCACCCGCGACGCAATTGCTCGACGTAACGAACGGATACGTGCCGTGGTCGATATCGAGCAGCGTGCCTTGCGCGCCTTCGAACAGCAGGTTGTTGCCCGCGGCGTTCTCGTCATACAGACGGCGCGAGACGTCCGTGACCATCGGCTTCAGACGGTCGGCGTAGCTCAGCATCATGTCGAGCGTCTGCTGATAGTCGACAGCCGGTGCGCCGAGGTATTGCGTGAGCACGAAATTGTGGAAATCGAGGTTCGCGCGCAGGCGTTCAGCGAAGGTCTTCGGCTCGAACAGGTCCTGCACGCGCATGCCACGGCGCGCCACCTTGTCTTCGTAGGCCGGGCCGATGCCGCGACCCGTCGTGCCAATCTTGCCGGCGCCGCTGCGTGCTTCGCGGGCCTGGTCGATGGCGACGTGGTACGGGAGGATCAGCGTGGTGGCTTCGGAGATGAAGAGACGCTTCTGCACGTCGACGCCGGCCGATTCCAGCTCTTCGATTTCCTTGAACAGCGCTTCAGGCGACAACACGACGCCATTGCCGATGTAGCAGGCGACGCCCGGGCGCATGATGCCCGACGGAATCAGACGCAAGATGGTTTTCTTGCCGCCGATGATGAGCGTATGACCGGCATTGTGACCGCCCTGGAAACGAACGACGCCTTGCGCGTGGTCCGTCAGCCAGTCAACGATCTTGCCCTTGCCTTCATCACCCCACTGGGTACCCACGACGACGACATTGCGCCCAGGGTTCACATTCACTGCGCTGGCAGACATGTTGTTTCTTAAGCTGGTTAAAAACGTATTTTACCTATGTTCGCGAAAGGTTCCCGATTTTTTCACGGACTGATACCGGGATTTTTTCCGAAATTTCCTTTTGCGCTCAAAGGCATGGGAGCGGCGAGGCGATGCGGCCCGGCCGCGCGTTGCACAGAGCGGCCACGCGTTCGATGGTTGCGACGTCACGTTTCACATGACGCGGCAGGCCTTCACGGCAGTCACGACTTCGCTTCGACGACCCACTGACCATTGCGCTCGACCAGCACGCGGTCGCACGCGAATTCGTCGAGCGCATGGTCGTGACCCGGCAGCGCCTGGATCACGACTTCACCCGCATCGCGCAGCGCGGCGACGCTCGTGCGCAACGCTTCGTCGTGCTGCCATGGCGCGAGGATCGCGCTGCTGCGCGCCTCGATGGGCGAGATACGCGCGACTTCGCGCAGATCCAGCGAAAAGCCCGTTGCCGCACGGGCGCGCCCGTACGCCTGGCCGACCTTGTCATAGCGGCCGCCTCGCGCGACGGCATTCGGCACGCCATCGACGTAGGCCGAGAACATCACGCCGCTGTGATAGGCGTAGCCGCGCAGATCGGCCAGATCGATCATCACTTCGGCGCCGTCGACCTGTTGCGCGAGGAACGCGAGGTCGTCGAGCGCCCTCGCGATTTCCGGCGCATTCGGCAGACGCGCGCGCGCTTCTTCGAGCACGGACGCGTCGCCGTAAAGCGTGGGCAGCGCGCGCAGCGCGTCGCGCGTGACGGGCGTGAGGCTCGCCGTCAGTTCGTTCAGCAGCGGTACATCCTTGCCTGCGAGCGCTTCGTAAAGCGCCTCGCCGAGCGACGCGGCGGCCGGCTCGCTATCGATCAGCGCGCCAAGCACGGCGGCGTGACACAGATCCAGACGCACACGGCCCAGACCCGCGAGATGCAGCGCGTCGAGCATCAGTTGCTGGATCTCCAGATCCGCTTCGAGACCCGCATGACCGTAGATTTCGGCGCCGATCTGGATCTGCTCGCGCGTCGCGTGCAGACCGCGCGGGCGCGTGTGCAGCACATTGCCGGCGTAGCACAGGCGCGTCACGCCCTGGCGGTTCAGCAGGTGCGCGTCAATGCGCGCGACCTGCGGCGTGATGTCGGCGCGCAGGCCGAGCGTGCGGCCCGACAGCTGATCGACGAGCTTGAAGGTGCGCAGGTTCAGGTCGCTGCCGCCGCCTGTCAGCAGCGACTCCAGGTATTCCAGCAGCGGCGGCATGACCATCTCGTAGCCGTATGCGCGAAAGCGGTCGAGCAACCGGCGGCGCAGTTCTTCGATCTTGCGTGCCTCGGACGGCAGCACGTCGGCAATATTCTCGGGAAGTAACCAGGTCGACATCGATACAGTCCTACGACGGTGAATCCGGCGTCATGGCAAACGCCGTTGGAAATTGGGGTGATGCGCGGCGCGGAACCTTGGTGCCCGCTTCGGGCCTCGTTCCGGGCTTCGTCCCGGGGAGCCGGCGACTTCCCAGCCCGCCGTGATGGCCGGCAAAGCGAACGGCGTTTGGCGCATTACGACGCATGGCGCGTGCTGCGCGCAGTGTCCGGAAACGGACGCCACCTCATGAGTGCCGCCCGGCATCGCATGGCGCCCGCTCAGGTCGCGATCAACAGCAACAGCAGCCCGAGCACCATGACGATCAGCCCGCCGATCCGGATGTGGTGCGGCGGGCGCTCCGCTATTCTACGAAACGTGTCGCGCCAGGCGCTCGGAAACACGAACGGGAACATCCCCTCGATGATCAGCATCAGTGCGATCGCGAGCAATAACGAGCCGGCTATGTCCATGCGATGAGGCCGCCGCGATCCGTATGCCGCGGCGTTCCAGTTATCAGTGTTTGCGCGCGCCCGTCGACGCGCCGGAAGACGATTGAACGGCGGCGGCTCCGCCGTCCGGCCCGCGCATGAAGCGGAAGAAATCGTTGCTCGAGTCGACGACCATTACGTCGCCAGGTTTGAAGCTGTTCTTGTACGCCTGCATGCTTTGGTAGAACTGATAGAACTGCGGGTCGCTGCCATACGCCTCGGCGGCAATCGACGCCGCCTTGCCGTCGCCCTCGCCCTTGGTCGCCTGCGCCTGCTTGTAGGCGTCGGCGAGCACGGCCTGCTGCTGTTGCGCGGCGTCCGCCTTGATCCGGTCCGCTTCGGCTGCGCCGTCCGCGCGCTCCTGATTGGCCACCTGCTGGCGCGCGGCAATCATGCGCTTGTAGACGGAATCGGCCATCGCAGCCGGGAAATCGAGACGCGTGAACTGCACGTCGACGACGTCGACGCCCAGCGACGCCGCGCCCTTCTGCATCCCATCGCGCGCCTGAGTCGCGATCGCGTCCTGCTTCGCGAGCGCGTCGGTCAGCGTGTATTTCGAGAACGCGTCGCCGAGCGCGCCGCGCGTGAGTAGCGCGAGCCGGTCAGGCAGGCTCTGCACGTCGCCCTTGGTTTCCGTGACGAGCTTCACGGGATCGGACACGCGGAATTTGACGACGGGGTTCACCAGCAGATCCGTTTTATCGGACGTGGCGTAACGGTCTTCGTCGGGTGCATCCAGCGACTGGATGCGCGTGTCCACCGATGTCACCGTCTGTAGCGGCGGCGGCAGCTTCACGTGCAGGCCGGGGCCCGCGAGCGTGGGCGCGGCGTCGCCGCGCGCGGAGACGACGGCCATATGCCGCGGATCAACGACGAATACCATCGACGACGCTGCGAACAGCACGATCACGACGGCCACGACGAGCGCAACGATTTTGTTCATGTTCGCGCTCCTTATTGCAGATCGTCTTCGCGGCCGCGGCTGCGGAACGAATCGCGCGAACGGAAGGCGTCGCTTGCGGCGGCCGCCTGGCTGGCGCTGCTGACGGGCGCGGCGGGCGGCGTGATGATCGTGGGCGTGTTGCCGCCCTGCGCCGCCGCTTGTGCGCCCTGAGTACCCTGCGCATTCTGCGCGGGCTGCGCAGCCTGCGCCGCTGACGCGGCACTGGCCGCAGCCGATTCGGCCACGCGCTGACGCGTCTGCTCGACGAGCTTGTCGAGCGGCAGATACAACACGTTGCTGCCCGACTTGCTGTCGACGAACACTTTCGTCGTGTTCGAGTAGATTTGCTGCATCGTTTCCAGGTACATGCGTTCGCGGATCACGGCAGGCGCCTTCGAGTACTGCGCATAGACTTCCTTGAAGCGCTCGGCATCGCCTTGCGCCTGCGCGACGACGCGATCGCTATAGGTCTTCGCGTCATCGATCATGCGCTCGGCTTCCGCCTTCGTGCGCGGCAGCAATTCGTTCGCGTAGGCTTGCGCGTCGCGCTTAGCGCGCTCACGGTCCTGACGCGCTTTCGCGGCGTCGTCGAATGCGGACTGCACCTGATCGGGCGGCTGCACGCTCTGGATCGTCACGCCCGTGACGGCGAGACCCGTGTGATATTCGTCCAGGGAATGCTGGATGGCTTCCGTCAGTTGCGCGCGGATGGCCTCGCGGTCCTGATAGAGGATGTCGTTCGTGCTGCGCGAGCCGACGATCTCCCGCACGGCCGCCTGCGCGGCTTGCGTGACGCTTTGATCAGGGTCGGCGCTGCGGAACAGATAGTCGGTAGGCTTGCGGATCTGGTACTGGACGGCGAAGCGAACGTCGACGATATCGGCGTCGTGCGTGAGCATCGACGCGTCCTTCACGTTCGCGAGACGCACCACGTTGTTGCGGCCGATCTCGACGGAGCGCACCTGGCCGACGTTGACGGTTTCATGGGATTCGAACGGATACGGCAGACGCCAGTGCACGCCCTGCCCGACCGTGCCGCGCAACTGCCCCAGGCGCAGCACCACGGCCGCCTGGTTGTCCTGCACGACGAACACGCCGCTGCCGAGATAGATCGCAATCAGCACGCCGATGATGATGCCGACACCGATGCGCGCGCCGCGCCCGTTGTCCGGACGCGGACCGCCGCCGCTGCCGCCCTTGCGGCCGAACATGCGCGACAGACGCCGGTTGAAGTCGCGCCACATTTCGTCGAGATCGGGCGGACCTTCGCTGTCCTTGCCGTTGGGCGGACGCTTCGAATCGTTCAGACGCTGGCGATCGCCATTGCCTTCGCCCCGGCCCCAGCGCGGGTCGTTCAGCGACAACATGCCGCGCAGACGCAGCCAGATACTCCGCTCGTTGTAATCGTTCACCTGTGTTCGTTCACCAGAGTAGACAGCGGGTCAATGCAATTGGAACGGGTCAGCGCCCGTGTCTGGGATCTTGCGGTCTTCGCGGTGGTCTTCGCCTTCATCATCGCGTTGCTCTTGATGAAATGCCGCCGCTTCCGGGCCTCCCTCCGACAGTAGACCGTCAGACTCCGGCAGATGTTCGGCAGTTGCGATTTCGGCGATGGCAGCGCGCAGTGTGTCCAGCCCTTGCCCCGTGCGCGCGCTCAAAAAGACGCGCGAAATATTACCATACTCGTCCCGCTCGACCGCGTCGCCCCGGGCCGCCAGTTCAGGCACGGCGTCGATCTTGTTGAACACGAGCACCTGCCGGATCGTATCCGCGCCGATCTCGCGCAGCACGTCGTTGACCTGATCGATCTGATCGAGCCGCACCGCGCTCGACGCATCGACCACATGCAGTAGCAGGTCCGCGTGAATGGTTTCCTCGAGCGTGGCGCGGAAAGCGGCCACCAGCTGGTGAGGCAATTCGCGGATGAATCCTACGGTGTCCGAGACGACGATCTGCCCGACCTCTTCGCCGAGATACACGCGGCGGGAAGTGGTATCGAGCGTGGCGAACAACTGGTCGGCGGCGTAGGCCTGCGCCTTGGTCAGCGCATTGAACAGCGTCGACTTGCCCGCGTTCGTATAGCCGACCAGCGACACCGACATAGTGCGATTGCGCGCCCGCGCGCGCCGCTGCGTGCCGTGCTGGCGGCGCAGCTTGTCGAGCCGCCCCTTGAGCATCTTGATGCGCTCGCCGATCAGCCGGCGGTCGGTTTCGAGCTGCGTTTCACCCGGGCCGCGCAGGCCGATACCGCCCTTTTGCCGCTCCAGGTGGGTCCACGCGCGAATCAGCCGCGTGGCGAGATATTGCAATTGCGCGAGTTCGACTTGCAGCTTGCCTTCGTGACTGCGCGCGCGTTGCGCGAAGATATCGAGAATCAGGCTGGTGCGGTCGACGACGCGTCTGTTAAGCGTACGCTCCAGATTGCGCTGCTGTGCCGGCGCAAGTGCGTGATTGAAGATGACGATGTCGATGTCGTTCGCCTCGCACGCGAGGCGCAACTCCTCGGCCTTGCCGCTGCCGACGAACATCGCGGCATCGGGACTGGAACGGCGACCGGTGAGGGTGACGGCTGGATGTGCACCCGCGCTTTGCGCGAGCAGGCTGAGTTCTTCGAGACTGGCTTCGAAATCGATCTTACCGAAGTCGATGCCGACAAGCGCTGCGTTGATCAAATTGGTGGATGTCAAAATGAAGCGGCCGGGCTGTGTCGCCTGCGGACGACGCTCGACCGGCCGCGACGAGAGGTTAGGACGATTCGGAATCCGGGTGGAAATTCACCGGACGGGCAGGCACGACAGTCGAGATAGCGTGCTTGTAGACCATCTGGGTCACCGTATTCCGGAGCAACACGACGTACTGGTCGAACGATTCAATGTTCCCTTGAAGCTTGATGCCGTTGACCAGATAGATCGAGACCGGCACGTGCTCTTTACGCAGTGCGTTCAAAAACGGGTCTTGTAACAATTGCCCTTTGTTGCTCATAGCAAACTCCGTGTTTTTTTGCAGGTTGACTTTATTGCCGGCGAAGAAAAAGAAATCCGCCGTCAATCGCTACACTATAGCCGATTTTTATTGACCAGCGCTTTGCCTGGCCGTTCGGCCAGGACCCAATGTACATGCGGGTTTCAGGCCGGATTTCAAGCCATGAACCGGCCTGTATTGAACGCCTGTATCAGCCCTTGTCCGCGTACGGATTCGTCGTCGAACGAAACTCTATTCGCAATGGAGTGCCCGTCAGCGCGAAAGTTTCCCGGAAGCGGTTTTCAAGGTAGCGCTTGTACGTATCGGTCACAGAGTCGAGCGCGTTGCCGTGAATCACGATGATCGGCGGATTTTGTCCCCCTTGGTGCGCGTAGCGCAGTTTTGGACGCACGGGACCGCGGCGGCGCGGCTGCTGGAACTCGACGGCTTCGATCAGCGCGCGCGTGAGCTTCGGCGTCGGCAGCTTCGTCATCGCAGCCTTGTAGGCGTCGTCGACGGAGCGCATCAGCGGGCCGATGCCCGTCTTTTCCGCTGCAGAAATGAAGTGGAATTTCGCGAACTCGAGGAATTTTAGCTTGCGCTGAAGATCCGCCTTGGTGCGCTCACGCACATGCGGGTCGAGCCCGTCCCACTTGTTCACGCCGACCACGAGCGCCCGCCCCTGCTCGACGACGAAGCCCGCAATGTGCGCGTCCTGCTCCGAAATGTCCTGGCGCGCGTCGAGCAGCAGGATCACGACATTCGCGTCGGAAATCGACTGCAGCGTCTTCACAACCGAGAATTTTTCGATCGCCTCGAACACCTTACCGCGTTTGCGCAGGCCGGCCGTATCGATCAGCGTGTATTTTTTGCCTTGCCGTTCGAAGTCGACGTAAATCGAGTCGCGCGTCGTGCCCGGCATGTCGAACGCGATCACGCGGTCTTCGCCGATCAGGGTGTTGACGAGCGTCGACTTGCCGACGTTCGGCCGTCCGACGATCGCGATCTTGACACCATGCTGCGCCTTCTCCTCGTCGCTCTCTTCCGGCTGGCCGGCGTACGCGGCGTCGAGCGCCTCGTTGATCATTTCCGTGACGCCGTCGCCGTGCGCAGCGGAAATCGCACGCGGGTCGCCGAGGCCCAGCTCGTAGAAGTCGGCGGCCACCGACGTATATTTCATCCCCTCGGACTTGTTGACGACGAGGAAAATCGGCCGGCCCGTCTTGCGCAGATAGTCGGCGATCGACTTGTCCTGCGGCGCAAGGCCGTTGCGGCCGTCGACGATGAACACGACGATGTCGGATTCCTCGACGGCCTGGCGCGTCTGGCGCGCCATCTCATGCAGAATGCCGTCCTTCGCGACGGGTTCGAAGCCGCCCGTGTCGACGACGAGATACGGGCGCTCACCGCCGACGCGCCCTTCACCGTAGTGACGGTCGCGTGTGAGGCCGGGCAAATCGGCAACGAGCGCATCGCGCGAACGCGTGAGCCGGTTGAACAGCGTGGATTTCCCCACATTGGGGCGCCCGACGAGGGCAATAACGGGTTTCATCAGATCTTGTTCACAGTGAGGCGCGGCATCGAACGGTCGACCTGCCGCGCTGGCAACGCCATGCGGCCGTTGCACGGCTGCGTTTGACGAAAATTATCACGAATTTGACCCAATTCGAACGCGCTGAGCTTGCGCATGCGAACGGATTTCAGGTTGGCTGCCTGCGTGGGTCCGCCCAGTGGCGCGTGCGACCCGATCGGCGCCACCTGGATCACGCGTGATGACGCGACGCGTGCCGGATGACCGCCCGTGCAGCCCGACTGGCGGTCCCGATGATGTGGGGCGGCATGCTACTTCCGCGCTCGTTCCCGATCAGGATCGGGACGCCATCAAAAAAAGTGCGGCCGGCAAAGCCGGCCTGGATTCACCGCACGACGCGCCGTCGAGGACGCGCCGCACAGCCCAACTACGTTTTAACGCGGACGGAAACCGTACAGATCGCCGTCGTGCGTCTGCACGATCAGCGTGTCGCCCGCCAGCACGGGCGCAGCCGTGATAGCGCTGCCGTCCGTCTTCGCACGGGCGACGAACGTGCCGTCGTCGCGCGACAGGAAATGCACGTAGCCCTGATAGTCGCCGACCACGGCGGCGTGGCCGAGCAGCATCGGCACGCTGACGTCACGGCTCTTCAGTTGGTCGTTGCGCCAGAGTTGCTTGCCCGTGTTGGCGTCGAACGCGGACACGATTGCCCAGTCGTCGCCCGCGACCACGACACGGTCGTCCTGAGCGAGACCGCTCGTGCTCGAGAATGCCTTTTCCCACAGCGCACGGCCCGAGTTGGCGTCGAAGCAGCCAAGCTGACCCTGGAACGTGACCGCGCAGGTTTCGGCGCCGATCAGCGTGGGCGGGCCCGTCACGTCGTTGATACGCTCGACTTCCGTCACGCCCTTCGGATACGACACGGGCGTCGTCCAGTATGCGTCGCCTGTCTGCAGGTTGATCGCCGCGAACTGGCCGCCGGGGAAACCGGCGAGCACGGCCTGGTCGCCCGCGAACGTCATACCCGACGACACGCGCAGATTCAGCGGCACCGCGCGGTTGCGGTAGTTCCACTTCTGCTCGCCCGTTTGCGCGTTGAACGCGGTGATCTGACCGTCCACCGTACGCACGACCACGAGACCGTTACCGACCAGCGGCGGCGACAGGATTTCGCCAGGCGCCAGGCCCTTCCACGACAGCTTGCCGCTCTGGTCGAGCACGAACACTTCACCCTTCAGGCCGCCGACGGCCGTCAGTGTGCCGTCCGTGCCGACGCCGGCCGACAGGTCGCCGTCGACCTTCGTGCGCCACAGATCCTTGCCCGTCTTGGCATCGATCTTCGCGACCGAGCCGTTCGCGCCCGCCGCATACACGGCGTCGCCGACCGTCACGGGCGAGAACATGTAGCGTCCGGCCTTGCCGACGCTGGACGTCCACACCTGCTGCACGTCGAGCACGGGTTTGAACTCGGTGAGCGGCGTGGGCACGCGGCGCTCGTCTTTCGACGATGAGCAGGCCGTCAGAGCAAGCACGGTCATCGCACAGGCAACGGGCACAGCGTAACGTTTCAGCAGATTCATCGGTGAACGAAGCATGTATGTTGTATTGATCAAAAATTGTCGGCGGACGTTGCAGCGGCGTGCAACGTTCAGCCGCCCAGCGCGTCGAGCTTGAACTGGATCAGTTGACGGGCCGAGGCATCGTTCTTCGGCAGCGAGTCGAGCGCGAGCTTGTAGGCTGCGCGTGCATCGTCGCGCTTGCCTTGCGCGGCGAGCAGGTCGCCGCGGCGATCCGCGACGACGCCCTTGAACGCGTCCGAAGGATCGCTCAGCAACGCGAGACCGGCGTCATAGGCTTTTTCATCGAGCAGCAGCGACGCGAGACGCAGCTTCGCAATCTGCTTGAATTCGTCGTCCTTCGCGTGGTCGACGGCCCATTGGAGTTGCGCTTTCGCGCCCGGTTCGTCGCCTGCCGCATACAGCGCCTTCGCGGCTGCGAGCGCTGTCATCTGCGCGTAAGCCGTGCCGCTGAACTTGTCTTCCATGTCGGTCGCGACGCGCGTGATGGCCGCCTTGTCCGCGCCCGCCGTGGCTTGCTGAACCTGGTCGTACAGCACGGCTGCTTCCGCTGCCTGATGACGCTGCCAGTAGTTCCAGCCGTTCCAGCCGGCGGCCGCAACAAGCGCGACCAGCACGATCCACGTGACGCCATTCCCCCACTGCGCCCACCATGCCTTCAGGCTCTCAAGCGACTCTTGTTCGTCGTGGTAACTCATCGCGACGCGTTCTCCTTTCCTGGTGCTTTATATGAATGGGGCCGCAACCGGTGCGGCCCGTCGAATGACGCCGCGATCAGTCGTCGCCGTCTTCGGTGGACGCAACCATCGCATTGATTAGATATTCGGTCAAGTCTTCGAGCGGCACCGTTTGTTGCTCGCTCTTTCCGTCGCTTTGCGATGTGTCGCGCAGTGCCTTCACGCCAGCCGTGCCGCTCGCGATCTCATCCTCGCCGAGGATCACGGCGAACGCCGCGCCGCTTGCGTCCGCGCGCTTCATCTGCGACTTGAAGCTCGATGCCTGACCGTCAGGACTGCAATGCAGAATCACATCCAGGCCAGTGTCGCGCAGACGCTCGGCGACGATGAACGCCTGCTCGCGCGCCGCATCGCCCTGGTGCGCGACGTACACATCGCAGCCTTCCGCTTCGGGCACGAGCTTCTCTTCCTTCAGCAGTTCGAGAATGCGTTCGATACCCATCGCCCAGCCGCACGCCGCCGTCGGCTTGCCGCCGAGCTGCTCGATCAGCGGATCGTAGCGACCGCCTGCCGCGACCGTACCTTGCGCGCCGAGCTTGTCGGTGACCCATTCGAACACGGTCAGATTGTAATAATCCAGACCGCGCACGAGACGCGGATTGATCGTGAACGGAATGTTGTTTGCCTTCAGGATGCGCTGCAGCCCTTCGAAGTGCGCGCGCGATTCCTCGCCGAGGAAATCGATCAGCTTCGGCGCGTTCTGCGCGACTTCCTGCATGGCCGGATTCTTCGTGTCCAGCACGCGCAGCGGGTTCGTGTGCAGACGGCGCTTCGCGTCTTCGTCGAGCACGTCGAGGTGTTTCTCGAGATACGCAATCAGTTCGACACGATGCTTTGCACGCTCTTCAGCGAGACCCAGCGAGTTGATTTCGAGCTTGATGCCCGTCAGTCCGAGGTCGTCCCACAGACGCTGGCACATCAGGATGATCTCAGCGTCCGTGTCGGGACCGGCGAAGCCGAGCGCCTCGACGCCCACCTGATGGAACTGGCGGTAACGGCCACGCTGCGGACGCTCGTGACGGAACATCGGGCCGATGTACCACAGGCGCTTCGGACCGTCGTACAGCATGTTGTGTTCGATCGATGCGCGCACCACGGCGGCCGTGTTCTCCGGACGCATCGTCAGGTTTTCGCCGTTCAGCGCGTCGGTGAAGCTGTACATCTCTTTCTCGACGATGTCGGTCACTTCGCCGATACCGCGCGTGAAGAGCTGCGTGTGCTCGACGATCGGCGTGCGGATATTCTGGTATCCGTACGAACGCAGCATCGACTTAACCGTCGTTTCGAAAAACTCCCACAGGCCGGCGTCCTGCGGAAGGATGTCGTTCATGCCCTTCACGCCGGACAACTTTTCGAGCTTCTGCTTCTTCTGTTCAGTCATCTGTCTACTTGACGATTGGATGTGGAGCGAATCAGTTCGTCGCTTCGGCGCGACCATAGGTGCGCTCGACGTAATCGCTCACGATCTGCTGGAATTCCTGCGCGATGTGTTCGCCGCGCAGCGTCTTGACCTTCACGCCGTCGACAAACACGGGCGCGGCCGGATTTTCGCCCGAGCCCGGCAGGCTGATACCGATGTTCGCGTGCTTCGATTCGCCTGGACCATTGACGATGCAACCCATCACGGCGACGTGCATCTTCTCGACGCCAGGATACGTGTCGCGCCACATCGGCATCTGCGTGCGCAAATACGTCTGGATTTGCGATGCGAGTTCCTGGAACAGCGTGCTCGTGGTGCGGCCACAGCCGGGGCACGCGATGACCATCGGCGTGAACGAGCGCAGGCCCATCGTCTGCAGGATTTCCTGGCCGACGATCACTTCGCCCGTGCGCGATGCGCCCGGTTCCGGCGTCAGCGAGATACGGATCGTGTCGCCGATACCCTGCTGCAACAGCACGGAGAGTGCCGCCGTCGAAGCGACGATGCCCTTCGAGCCCATGCCCGCTTCCGTCAGGCCGAGATGCAGTGCGAAGTCGCAACGGCGCGCGAGTTCCTGGTACACGGCGATCAGATCCTGCACGCCGCTCACCTTGCACGACAGGATGATCTTGTCGCGCCCAAGGCCGAGTTCGACAGCACGTTCCGCCGAGCCGATCGCCGACTGGATCAGCGCTTCGTACATCACGCTTTGCGCTTCCCACGGTTCGGCGCGCGTGGCGTTCTCGTCCATCATCCGTGCGAGCAGGTCCTGATCGAGGCTGCCCCAGTTCACGCCGATGCGCACCGGCTTGTCGTACTTCGCGGCCGCTTCGATCATCTGCGCGAACTGCGTGTCGCGCTTCGCACCCTGGCCGACGTTGCCGGGATTGATCCGGTATTTCGACAGTGACTCGGCGCAGCCGGGATAGTCGCGCAGCAGCAGATGGCCGTTGTAGTGGAAATCGCCGACCAGCGGCACCGTGACGCCCATGCGGTCGAGTTGCTCGCGAACCGCAGGCACGGCGGCCGCGGCTTCCGGCGTGTTGACCGTGATACGGACGAGTTCCGAGCCAGCCTGCGCGAGTTCCTTGATCTGGATTGCCGTGCCGATCGCGTCTGCCGTATCGGTGTTCGTCATCGACTGCACGCGCACGGGCGCGTCGCCGCCGATCGTCACGAGCTGGCCGCCCCAACGGACGTCGACCGCATGCGAGCGGCGACGCGGCGCATGACCGCCGAACACCGGCACGGTCGAAACAATCTGACTGCTGGATTTCACTTGATCGGAGTGCATCGATAAACCCGCTTACGCCGCCTGCCCACGGCCCGGAAAGTGTCCGGCCCCGTTGAGAAATACGGCGCGTGAATTGAAAAAGCGCCGCGGCCTCGAAGCCGCGACGCACACGATTGAACTGGCGTCAGGGCAGCGCGAAGCGTGCCACATTGCCCTTCGCCGACGCATATTTGGCCGGGTCGACCGGCTGGCCGTCCAGCGTGATCGAGTCCAGACCCGCCTTGTTGCCGACCGTCACCTTGAGCGGCGGCATCCCGCTGACTTCCTTGCTTTCACCCGCGCGCACGAGTCCGGAGAATACTTCCTTGCCGTCCTTCTGGCGCACGCTGAACCAACTGTCCTGCTTGACCGACAGCGCGACCGTCGACGAACCTTCCGTCGCGACCGACGACTCGCTCGTCGACGCAGCCGCCGCGACGGCCGGCGCCGCGCTCGCGGCCTTCGGCGCCGCAGCAGCCGGCGTCGATGCCGATGCGACCGTCGATGCCGGCGCCACGCCTGCCATCGGAAGCGGCGTGGGCATCGGCGTCGCCGACGCGCCTTCAGCGGCCGCTTGCGTATCCGTTTGCGCCGCCGAATCCGACGCGCTGATTTCGCCCGTCACAGCCGAGCCGCTTGCGGCCTGTGCTGCACTCGACGATGCCGTTTCCGTCGACGTCGCACTGCCAGCGATCCCTTTCAAACGCGTGAGCCACGCGGTCGAGTCACCATTGTTCGTATGCCACATGGCGAGCGCGATCAGCACCACCACGGCGAGCGCGACGCCCCACATCCACGAACGGCGGCGCGGCGCACCGCCGCCAAGCGACAGCGACACTTTCCCACGCGGCAGATCGGTGCCCGCCGACGCCGGCATGGTCAGCGCAGGTTCCGGCACGCCCTTTTCGCGACGCAACGCCTGCGTCATCGGGGCGGGATCGGCACCCACCATTTTTGCGTAGCTGCGCAAGACGCCGAGCGCGAACGTGGTGTCCGGCAACTGGGTGAGATCGCCCGCTTCGAGCCCGCGCAGCTTGCCCGGCGAAACCTTCAGGCGCGCGGACACGTCCTCGACCGACCAGCCTTTTGACTCGCGCAACTGCGCAAGCCGCGCGCCGACGGCGCCCAGCGAGTCGAACCCGGTCGGCACGGCTGCCGGCACGACCGCCGGCAGCGGTCGATCCGAATGCGTATCCATGTCGTGCGGTTGCGGGTGCTGCGGCTCACTCATCCCAAATCCTTTTCGCGTCGATTCTTTTATCACTCATGCGAACGGGCGGCTTTTCGCCTCGCCCGGTTTCGCAGACCGTTTATAACAAAATGTGCGGCTGTGCGTGCCGCCTCCGATCGCTTTTGCAAACTTTCTTTTCACTTCACGCGACACGGCGCACCCGAAGAGGCAGCTTGCTGGCATGCCGCCCCTTTTCGCCTGTCGCGGGCCTTACACCGCGCGAACTTCGATGACCTTCGACTTGCCGGTGCGCTCGGCGAGGCGCGTGCGGTCCTTGACCGCGCCTGCCAGCTGACCGCAGGCAGCGTCGATATCGTCGCCGCGCGTCTTGCGCACTGTCGTGACGACCCCTGCGTCGATCAACACTTGCGCGAAACGCTTGATCTGCTCGTTTTTCGAGCGAAACAGCCCCGATTCCGGGAACGGATTGAACGGAATCAGGTTGAATTTGCACGGCACGTCGCGCGTGACGGCCAGCAACTCGCGCGCGTGCGCCTCGCTGTCGTTCACGCCGTCGAGCATGCAGTATTCGAACGTGATGAAGTCGCGCGGCGCGACTTTCAGATACCGCTGGCACGCAGCCATCAGTTCGCGCAGCGGATACTTCTTGTTGAGCGGCACCAGCACGTCGCGCAGCGCGTCGTTCGGCGCGTGCAGCGAAACGGCGAGCGCCACGGGCAGATCGGCGCCGAGCCGGTCCATCATCGGCACCACGCCAGAGGTGGACAGCGTGACGCGCCGGCGCGACAGGCCATAGGCGTTGTCGTCGAGCATCAGGCGCATGGCCGGCACGACGGCGTCGTAATTGAGCAGCGGCTCGCCCATGCCCATCATCACGACGTTCGTGACGACGCGCTCGCCCTTGCCCTCACCGCCCGTCGCGCGCCCGCCGGCCGTGCCGAGCGACGCGCGCAGCGCGAATTCGGCCATGCGCAGCTGGCCGATGATTTCGCCCGTGCTGAGATTGCGTGAGAAGCCTTGCTTGCCCGTCGAACAGAAACGGCAGTTGACGGCGCACCCAGCCTGCGACGACACGCACAGCGTGCCACGCGTTTCTTCGGGGATGAAGACGGTTTCAACGGCGTTGCCGTTACCGACGTCGACGAGCCACTTGCGTGTGCCGTCGGTGGAAATATGGTCGCTGACGATGGGCGGCATCGTGATGGATGCACGCCCTTTCAGCTTTTCGCGCAAGGACTTCGCGAGATCGGTCATCCCGTCGAAGTCGGCAGCGTTGTACTGGTGTAGCCAGCGCTGCAATTGCTTGGCGCGAAACGGCTTCTCGCCGAGGCTGTCGCAATACGCGACAAGGCCAGCGGCGTCGAGATCGAGAAGGTTGACGGTGGGACTGCTCGTCATATCGAATCCTGCCATTCAGTGCGAGACTGCGTTCATGCAACAAGCTGCATGAACGCGTATGCCGCTCGCGCCCGCTCCTGCTGCTATTACTGCTGTCCTACGAAGCGCTTAGCGCGAGTAGACGTTGACTTCCGGGAAGAAGAACGCGATTTCGCCGCGTGCCGTTTCCACTGCGTCCGAACCATGCACTGCGTTTGCGTCGATGCTGTCGGCGAAGTCAGCACGGATCGTGCCCTTGTCGGCCTTCTTCGGGTCCGTTGCACCCATCAGATCGCGGTTCTTCAGGATGGCGCCTTCGCCTTCCAGGACTTGAACCTGCACCGGGCCGGAGATCATGAATTCAACCAGATCCTTGAAGAACGGGCGCTCTGCGTGCACAGCGTAGAACTTCTCTGCGTCAGCGCGCGACAGGTGAACCATGCGCGATGCCACGATCTTCAGGCCAGCGTTTTCGAAGCGGCTGTAGATCTGGCCGATCACGTTCTTGGCCACTGCGTCCGGCTTGATAATCGACAGGGTGCGTTCGATCGCCATAAAAACTCCAGAAAATTAAGAGGTTACAGATTTAAATGAATCCGCTATTGTAGCATGTTCCAGTGTATGATTGCGATTGAACCCTTACGATACCGTAAGGTCGAAATTGAAGCTGCCCAAACCCTTTAAGTCAGCGCTAAGAATCGGGTAACACAATGTAATCGCACGGTGTCGTGCGCCGCATTGAAACTCCCCGCTACGCCGCTAATCTTAGGGTTGTGGGTTCGAGTGCCGGGTGGCAACCGCCAGCCGGCACCGTACAAAAACCGTTGCAAGCCACGTCGCAACACTGCGTCTGACGCAAGGAGAAACCATGAACGATTATCCCAATACCTTTGGCCGGGGCGGCAGCGTCACCACGGCCGAGACCCGCAACCGGGTACTGCGCAACACCTACTGGCTGCTCGCGCTGTCGATGGTGCCGACCGTCCTCGGCGCGTGGGTGGGCGTCGCCACCGGCTTCTCGCTGTTCGCCGCCACCAGCCCGGCGATGAGCATGCTCGCGTTCTTCGCCATCGCGTTCGGTTTCATGTTCGCGATCCAGAAGACAAAAGACAGCTCCGTCGGCGTGTTCGTGCTGCTCGGCTTCACGTTCTTCATGGGCCTGATGCTGTCGCGCCTGTTGAGCTTCATCCTGGGCTTTTCGAACGGGCCGCAGCTGATCATGCTCGCCTTCGGTGGCACTGGTGTGATCTTCGCCGCGATGGCGACGATCGCCACGGTCAGCAAGCGTGACTTCTCGGGCCTCGGCAAATGGCTGTTCGTCGGCGTGATCGTGCTGCTGCTGGCCATGGTTGCGAATGTGTTTCTGCAACTGCCTGCGCTGATGCTGACGGTGTCGGTGCTCGCGATCGTGATCTTCTCGGCCTACATGCTGTTCGACGTGCAGCGCGTCGTGAACGGCGGCGAGACGAACTACATCACGGCGACGCTCGCGATCTATCTCGACCTGTACAACGTGTTCGTGAACCTGCTGGCGCTCCTCGGCATCTTCGGCGGCAACCGTAACTGATCGACGCTGATCGTTAGCTGAAAAGAAACGCCCGTGACGAGCAATCGTCACGGGCGTTTTTCATTTCAAGGCGCCATGCGCGCGGCGAGGCTCAAAGGCTCAACCAGCCGAACCCGTCGCTTTGCGTCGCCACCACCACTTCTGTTGCCGCCGCGCCTAGCACGGCCGCCATCGCCGCCTGCGCCAGCTCAGGCAGATTGTTCTGCTGACTCAGATGCGCCGCCACCAGGTGCCGCAGCTTGGAGCGATCGAGCGACGCGAGAATATCCGCCGCCGCGTCGTTGTTCAGATGCCCATGATTGCCGCCGATCCGCGCCTTCAGCGACGGAGGATAGCGCGAACCCGCCAGCATCTGCACATCGTGATTGCATTCCAGCACGAGCGCGTCGCACCCGCTCAGCACCGCGCTGATATGTGGCGTCGACGTGCCGACGTCGGTCAGCACGCCCAGGCGCGATGCTCCATCGGAGAATATGTATTGCAGCGGCTCGCGGGCGTCGTGCGGCACGGTGTACGGCAGCACGCTCAGATCGCCGATCGTAACGGCTTCGTCGCCCCACAGCACATGCAGGTCGACATCGGCTTCGTCGGCGCCCACGGCGCGCGCCGTGCCCCAGCTCATGTACAACGGAATGGACAGCTTGCGCGCCAGTGTCAGCGCGCTGCCGATGTGATCGCTGTGTTCGTGCGTGATGAGAATGGCGTCGAGTTCGTCGACGCCCGAGCCCAGCCGCTCCAGCCGCCGGGCGACTTCTTTGCCCGAGAAGCCGCAGTCCAGCAGGATGCGCGTGGTCGTGACACCGCTTTGGGCTTCGACCAGCAACGCATTACCTTCACTGCCGCTTCCCAGACTCGCGAATCGCACGACCCGCCTTAGTTCAGTTGCGCATGCAGCAGCGAGACGATGCGCTGCGCGTCCGACGACGTATCCACCTCGCCATTCGAATCGACGACGGCAACCTGCGTCATCGCGTCGCCCTTCGAGCGCACATTGACGAGGAATTCGTGGCTGTCTTTCTTCGCGCTCTTGTCGCTGTAGAACAGCTTGCCGAACAGGCCGTCGCGCTTGAGTTCCTGCATCGAATCCGCGTAGCGCACGTAGTAGATGCCCTTTTCGCGATCGCGGTTGTCAACGGTGAAGTTCGTGCGGTCGAGCGCAAGGCCGACGCGCAGCCACGCGCGATCGAACGACTCAGGCAGGTCGAGCGTCGCGCCGCCCGCGCTCTTGTCGAGCTGCGCCTGCGCCGTCGACGGACGCGCGTCCGTCAGCAGTTGCTTCGACTGCGCGTCGGTGAGGCCGAACTTCTGCATCAGCTTGGCGAGGAACTCGGCTTCCAGCGCGGGATCGCGCGGACGCTCGACCCAGCGCGACGAGGTCTTGTCCTGACCCGTCAGCACTTCTTCCATCGCCGAATGCGTGATCGAGATATCGGTTGCGCCGCTCGGGTCGCGCGAAACCAGCGTGCGGAAGCTGTCGCGCGTGCCCGACGAGTACGCGAAATCGACGACCTTGCCGATCGTGCGGCGGAACCAGTCGTCCGGAATGTTGGCGCGGTTTTCCGCCCAGTCGGTCGACATGATGCCCGTGGTCGGCGCATCCGTCTTCAGCGAAAAACCGTTCTCAGTCCAGAACTCCTGCAACTGCGGCCACAGTTGTTCCGGCGAGCGGCCATCCACGACCAGCCAGCGGCGGTCGCCGTCACGCTCGATGTGCATGCCCAGCGGGTCTTGCGCGCTCGGCACGCCTTCCGTCAGGTTGCCCGCTGCTGTCTTCGCGCGTTGCGGCGCGCCGCCGAGCGCCGCGCCTGCAGGAGGCGCCACGTAGCGCTGGTCGATTTGCGCAGCGGACAGATCGCTAGGCACGGCGAGCGGCGGCGCACTCGCGGTTGCCTTGTAGTTCACTCGGTCCGACGCGAGCATGTCGTTCAGCGACTCGCAGCCAGAAAGCGACGCGATCGCGCCAGCCGCAAGCGTCAGCGCCGCCAGGCGCGTTGCGTGGAGGGAAAGTGCGGAACGTTTCATGGGGTCCTTCGTGAAGCTAAACGCGCTGCCTGGATCGGTGCGGACCGTGGGCGATATCGACGTCAGTTGAAAAAATGCCGGGAGGCGCCTGAAATGTCAGGCGCTCAGCCGAGCAGCCCAGCCTCGCGCAGCGCGGCGCGAACCACGTCGTGGTAACGCGCGTCGAGCGGCGTAAGAGGCAGACGGATGCCGCCCTTGACGCGGCCCAGTTGCTGCAACGCCCACTTGGCGGGAATCGGATTCGATTCGATGAAGAGGTTCTTGTGCAGCGAGAGAAGTTTCAGATGGATTTCGCGCGCCGTCTTCGCGTCGGCTGCGAGCGCGGCCTTGCACAGGTCGCTCATCAGGCGCGGGGCGATGTTCGCCGTCACCGAGATATTGCCATGGCCGCCCAGCAGCATCAGTGCAATCGCGGTCGGATCGTCGCCGCTGTAGATGCCGAAGTGCGCCGGCGCCGACTTGATCAGATGCGCAGCACGATCGATGTTGCCCGTCGCTTCCTTCACGCCGATGATGCCCGGCACGTTCGCGAGACGCAGGATAGTCTCGTTCGACATGTCCGCGACCGTGCGGCCCGGCACGTTGTACAGGATCACGGGAAGATCGACCGTTTCGGCGATTTTCGAGAAGTGGCGGTAGATGCCTTCCTGCGTCGGCTTGTTGTAGTACGGCACGACCTGAAGCGTGGCATCGGCACCCACTTTCTTCGCCTGCTCGGTCAGCTCGATGGCTTCCGTCGTCGAATTGGCGCCCGCGCCCGCGATCACGGGAATGCGGCCGGCTGCCTGCTCGACGGCCGTCCGGACCATCAGCACGTGCTCCTCGACCGACAGCGTCGCCGACTCGCCGCTCGTGCCGACCACGACCAGACCATTCGTGCCCTCTTCGATGTGCCAGTCGACCAGTTTGCGGAAGGCGGGGAGATCGAGACTGCCGTCTTCGAGCATTGGAGTGATGATGGCGGGAATGCTGCCGCGAATCGCGACGCCGTCTTGCTGAGTGCCGTTAGCCATGAAACGCCATGAATTTGTTCAATAAACTGCGATTGTAGCGGATTAACCGGTCAGATCGTAACGCGGGGGAACACCCGTATCTTTCGTTTCGACCGACCCATCCGGCTCGCGCACCGCGCAAATGCGCTGCACGTAGGCGGGACGCGGCTCCGCGAGGAATCCATCCTGAAATGCAACGACACGTAACAGTCCGCGCGCCGCGTCGAGCAGCTCGCCGGGCGCGAGCAGAAAAGCGGGGTTCGAAGGCTTGCCGACCGTTTCGTTGCCCTGCGCAAAGGTTTCGTAGATCAGCACGCCGCCCGGCGCCAGCGCGCCCAGCAATTGGGGAAAGAGCGGACGGTGCAGATAGTTCGTGACCACGACGGCCGCGAATCGCGCATCCGCCGGCAGCGGCCATGGACCGTTTTCGATATCGGCGGCGACGGTCGTGATGCCGTCCACGCTGCTCATCGACTCCAGAGCGGCGGCATCGCGGTCGATTGCCGTAACGGGATGGCCGCGCGACGCGAAAAACCGCGCGTGCCGTCCCGCTCCCGATGCCACGTCGAGCACCGCGCCGCCCGCTTCGACCAGATGCGCCCAGCGCTTGACCCAGCGCGATGGCTCACCGATCGCCGCATGGTTTGCGCCCGACGCGCCCGGGTTCAAGCTGTCCGTCATCAGGTGTACGACAGGCCCATCGCTTCGCGCACGTCGCGCATCGTCTCCGACGCGAAACGGCGCGCCTTGTCGCAGCCGTCGGCGACGATCGCGCGCAGCAGCGACGGGTCGTCCATGTACTTCTGCGCGCGCTCGAGCATCGGCTGCTGCTCGCGCAGAATGCCTTCGATCACCGGCTGCTTGCACTCCAGGCACCCGATGCCCGCCGTGCGGCAGCCCTTCTGCACCCACTCGTGGGTCTCGCTGTCGGTGTAGACCTGATGCAGTTGCCATACCGGGCACTTATCCGGATCGCCCGGATCGGTGCGGCGCACGCGCGCCGGGTCGGTCGGCATGGTGCGGACTTTCTTCGTGATCGTTTCCGCGTCTTCGCGCAGGCCGATCGTGTTGCCGTACGACTTCGACATCTTCTGGCCGTCGAGGCCGGGCATCCGCGACGCTTCCGTCAGCAGCACCTGCGGCTCGGGCAGGATGATCTTGCGCGAGCCTTCGAGGTAGCCGAACAGGCGCTCGCGATCGCTCATCGACAGGCTTTGCGACTCCGACAGCATCGCGCGCGCCTTTTCGAGCGCTTCTTCGTGGCCTTCCTGCTGATAGGCGACGCGCAGTTCGTGATAAAGCTTCGAGCGCTTGCCGCCGAGCTTCTTCGCGGCTTCGTTCGCCTTTTCTTCGAAGCCGGGTTCGCGCCCGTACATGTGGTTGAAGCGCCGCGCCATTTCGCGCGCCATTTCGACGTGCGGCACCTGGTCCTCGCCGACGGGTACGAGCGACGCGCGGTACAACAGGATGTCGGCCGCCATCAGCACGGGATAACCGAGGAAGCCGTACGTGCCGAGATCCTTGTCGCGCAGCTTCTCGATCTGCTCCTTGTAGGTCGGCACGCGTTCGAGCCAGCTCAGCGGCGTGCTCATGCCGAGCAGCAGCGAGAGTTCGGCGTGTTCAGGCACGCGGCTCTGGATGAACAGCGTCGCCTGCGCCGGATCGATGCCCGAAGCGAGCCAGTCGATCAGCACATCCCAGACGTTCTTCTCGATGACTTCCGGCGTTTCATAGTGCGTCGTCAGCGCATGCCAGTCGACCACGCAGAAGAAACACGGGTACTCGGATTGCAGACGCACCCAGTTTTTCAGCACGCCGTGATAGTGGCCGAGGTGCAGCGAGCCGGTGGGCCGCATGCCGGAGAAGATACGGTCGGGGTACATGGTTTTGATTTATAGAAGCGAAACGAGAGGTGTCAGGATAACCGTCACGGCCTCATAGCCGATATTCACGAGCGGACGCAGCCAGAAGCGCGTCAACGTGCCCGTCATGACGAGCGCCATCACGATGAAGAAACCGTAAGGCTCGATGCGCGCGAGCGCCATCGCCGGGCGCACGGGCAACAGCGCCGTCAGCACGCGGCCACCGTCGAGCGGCGGCAACGGAAAGAGGTTCAGCACGCCGAGCACCAGGTTCACGCCGACGCCCGCACCCGCCATGCGCGTAAAGAACGGCTCGTCGACATTCATCGCCGCGAGCGCGACGCCAAATATGCCCCAGATGACCGCCTGCGCGAAATTGCACAGCGGGCCCGCGAGCGCGACCCACATCGAGCCCCAGCGCGGATTGCGCAGGTTGCCGAACGCGACGGGCACGGGTTTGGCGTAGCCGAACATGAATGCGCCGCTCGTGGCGAAGTACAGCACGAGCGGAATCACGATCGTGCCGATCGGGTCGATGTGCCGCATCGGATTGAACGACACGCGGCCGAGTACGTACGCGGTGTTGTCGCCGAGCATGCGCGCGACGTAGCCGTGAGCCGCCTCGTGCAGCGTGATCGCGAAGATCACCGGTAATGCGTAGACGACGATGGTCTGTATCAGGGAGGAATCCATATCGCTCTATTGTAACAACGGCGCCTTGCGGCTCTGTCGGCTTTCGTTCATGTGATCTTTATGCCGTCTCTTCGAGACCGAACGGCGCGAGCGAACCGCGGCCCGGCCGCACCAGCACGGGCTCTTCGCCCGTCAGGTCGATCACCGTCGACGGCTCGCACGGACACGCGCCGCCGTCGATCACCAGATCCAGTTGCCTTTCCAGTTTCTCGCGGATTTCTTCCGGAACGTTCAGCGGCTGCGTCTCGCCCGGCAGGATCAGCGTCGAGCCGAGCAGCGGCTCACCAAGCTCTTCGAGGATGGCGAGCGTGATTGCGTGGTCGGGAACGCGCAGGCCGATCGTCTTGCGCGATGGATGCGACAGGCGCCGCGGCACTTCCTTGGTCGCCTGCAACACGAACACGTAGGGACCCGGCGTCACCGATTTGATCAGACGGTATTGGCGGTTGTCGACGAGCGCGAAGTTCGCCAGTTCGGACAGATCGCGCACGAGCAGCGACAGCAATTGCCGCTCGTCCAGGCCGCGAATGCGCCGCACGCGGTCGACGGCATCCTTGTTGTCGAGCTGGCACGCGAGTGCGTAGCTGGAATCCGTCGGCAGCGCGACTACGCCGCCGCCTTCGATGATCTGCGCCGCCTGCTTGATCAGCCGCGGCTGCGGATTGTCCGGGTGAAGCCGAAAATATTGGGACATGATGTCGGTCAGAAGGTCGGGAATCGGCAGACAGCAAGCAAGGGCTCATGCAGCGGGCGTGCCCGCGCAACGCGCGAAACCAGAGCTTACAGCCAACGTTCCCAGACTGGCTTCAGATCGGACGGCAGCGGCGGCAGACTGCCGAGTTCGACGCGGCCTTCGCCCGCCGCATGAAAGTCGGAACCGCGCGATGCCTCAAAGCCGAAGCGGCGCGCGACGTCCGCATACTCGCGATACTGATCGGGCGTGTGGCTGCCCGTCACGACTTCGATTGCCTTGCCGCCGAGATCGATGAATTCCGCGAACAGCGCGTCGAACTCGGTCTGCGTGTAGGCATAGCGGCCCGGATGCGCGATCACCGCTTCGCCGCCCGACACCCGAATCCATTTGACGGCGTCGGCGAGCTTAGACCAGCGATGCGCCACGTAGCCCGGCTTGCCGTCGCCGAGAAAGCGGTTGAACACGTCCTGCGTGTTTTCCGCGTAGCCGCTCTCGACCATGAAGCGCGCGAAGTGCGTGCGTGAAATCATGTCGGGATTCGACACGAACTTCAGTGCGCCTGCGTACGCGTCGGGAATGCCGAGCGTGGCCAACTGCTCGCCGATCGCTTCCGCCCGCGCGGCGCGACCATTGCGCGTGCGCTCGAGCCCTTCGACGAGATCCTTGCAGGCAGGATCGACATGCAGGCCGACCACGTGAATCGTGCGCGACGCCCATGTCACCGAAATTTCGACGCCGCTCAAATACTGCATGCCGAGTGCTTCGGCCGCTTCGCGCGCTTCGACCTGACCGCTGATTTCGTCGTGATCGGTGAGCGCCCACAGCGTCACGCCGCCGGCATGCGCGCGGCGCGCGACATCGGCGGGCGCGAAAGCGCCGTCGGAAACGGTGGAATGGCAATGCAGATCGGCGTTCATCGTTTTATGGATAGCGTGATCTGACCATTTTACTGCAACGCAGTAAGCACACGCAGAGGATTCGTCGAGACAAATGTAGAACGCGCACTACGCGCAAAACCCTTCGATCAGCGCCGCGATCTGCTCCGGCTGATCGTGGTGAACCATGTGGCCCGCGTCGTCAATGATGGCTTCGCGCCAGTCGGGAAATGCCTGGAAACGCGCCTTGAATTCGTCGAGCGGAATGTTGCCAGCCAGCGCCGAGAGGGTCGGCGATGCAGCGGCTTCGACGTGCAGCATCGGGGCGCGCACGTTCGCCCAGACGGCCATTACTTCGTCGAGCCGGTACAGCAGCGGCCCACGAATCTTGTGCGCGGGATCGGCGAGCAGCATGTAGCCACCCTCGCCGTCCGGCTTCGACCAGTGCTGCGCGAGAAAGCGCGCGCGCTGCGGGTCCAGCCGTTCGTTGGTCTTGATGAGACGCGCGGCGACGTCGTCGAGCGTTGCGTAGCGACGCAGCGTCGGCGGCTCGCGCAGCTCGTCGAGCCACGACGCGATCCGGCGCGGCAGCTGCGCGGGCTTCGACGCCGGAAGCCCGAATCCCTCCAGATCGACTACGCGGCGCACGCGCTCGGGCCTTGCGCCGGCATACAGGCACACGACGTTCGCGCCCATGCTGTGCCCGACGAGGTTCACTTCGCCCGTTGGCGCGTAGTGGTCCAGCAGTGCATCGAGGTCGGCGAGATATTCGTGGAACCAGTAATGACCGCCGTTCTGGTGCGCGACGGGCCAGTCGGACAGCCCGAAGCCGCGCGCATCGGGCGCAATCACCTGCCAGTCGTTCGCGAGCGCGTCGACGACGAACTGGAACGACGCGGCGACGTCCATCCAGCCGTGCAGCATGAAGAGCGTCGGTGCATCGGGATTGCCCCAGCGACGCACATGCAGGCGCACGCCGCGCACGGTCACGAATTCGGATACGGAAGGTTTGAGCGGACGGTTCATAGCGCGGTCGCAGAAAACGAATGATCGTTCGATTATATCGGGATCGCAGCGCCGCCGCTTGATCCGAGCCTGAAACGCGCTCAGTCGGCCGGCCGCTGCTGCGCGTCGAGACCCGCCAGCGCGGCGAGTTCCTCCTCTTCGAACCCGGCGTCGCGGCGGGCTTCGAAATTGAACGGCCCGCGCAGTCGCGGCGCGTGATACTCGTCGGAAAGACGCAAGTAGGTTTGATGCGCGTCGATGCCCGCCTCGTCGCACAGATGCCGGAACCAGCGGTTGCCGATCAGCACATGTCCGATTTCGTCGCGCAGAATAACGTCCAGAATCGCCGCCGACGCGTGATCGCCCGCCTGTTGCAGGCGCGCGCGGATCGGCGGCGAGGCGTCGAGTCCGCGCGCCTCCAGCGTGCGCGGCACCAGCGCCATGCGCGCGAGCACGTCGCCGCGCGTGCGCTCGCACATGTCCCACAGGCCGTCGTGCGCCGGAAAGTCACCGTACGCGTGGCCGAATTCCGCCAGACGCGCCGACAGCAGCGAAAAGTGGTGCGCCTCTTCCGACGCCACCTTCAGCCAGTCGACGTAAAACGCGTCGGGCATGCCGCCGAAACGCCATACGGCGTCGAGCGCGAGGTTGATCGCGTTGAACTCAATGTGCGCGAGCGCGTGCAGCAACACCGCGCGCCCTTCCGGCGACTGCATACTGCGTCGCCCGAGTTTGCGCGGCTCGACCAGTTCGGGCTGCGCGGGGCGCCCCGGCAGAGCCGTCGGCTCGTCCAGCACACGCCCCGGCGAAACGAAGGCCTCGCCTGCCTGCACGCGCGCGTAAAGCACCTGCGCCGCGGCGGCTTTGGCGGCGGGAACACGCTCTGCCAGCACAGCGAGCGCTTCGGAACGGGCGCAAATCATCGGATGGGGACGGATCGACTCGGGAGCATGCATCGCGAAACGGGAACCAGCAAAAAAGGACAAAAACGAGCGATTCTGACACGGCGTTGCCCGCGCGCATGCTACGCACGGGCCAATGGCACAACCGTTTACAATACGCGATTCGACCATGCCGCGCGGGATGCCGCGATTTCGCGCAAAGCGCCTCGTCGCCAGCCCGGCGGCGGCACGGCTGCCATCCCGACGACAGCAACCGTCTTGCATGAGACCAGAGGAGACACTGTGGCAATCTACAAGCTTGGCGACGCCGCCCCGACCATCCACGAAAGCGTGTTCGTCGCGGACACCGCAACCATCATCGGCAAGGTGACCGTCGAAGAAAACGCGAGCATCTGGTTCGGCGCGTCGATTCGCGGCGACAACGAGCCGATCACCGTCGGCAAGGGCACTAACATACAGGAAGGCGCCGTCCTGCACGCCGATCCGGGCTTCCCGCTGACGCTCGAAGCCGGCGTGACGGTCGGCCATCAGGCGATGCTGCACGGTTGCACGGTCAAGGAAGGCGCGCTGATCGGCATTCAGGCCGTGGTCTTGAATGGAGCGGTAATCGGCCGCAATTGTCTGGTTGGCGCAGGCGCCGTCGTAACCGAGGGCAAGGTTTTTCCTGACAATTCCCTGATTCTCGGATCACCCGCAAAGGTTGTCCGGGAACTGACTGAAGCAGATATCAAAGGCCTGAAGCGCGCTGCGGACATCTACGTGGAGCGCAGGGATTATTTCAAGGCGCAACTCGTGCGCATCGGCTAGGGCCGACCGCACGACGCGCCACGCGCGGCCTTCCCACCGCGCGGTTCGACCGAGGAAAAGTTGTGAGTGACCAGTTGCAGAAATTCATGTTCAGCGCGGCGCCCGTTCGCGGCGAGATCGTTTCGCTGAGCAACACGTGGCAGGAAGTCCTGACGCGCAGAAGCTATCCGGCGCCCGTGCGGAATGTGCTCGGCGAGATGATGGCCGCGTGCGCGCTGCTGTCGGCGAATCTGAAGTTCGATGGCACGCTGATCATGCAGATCTTCGGCGACGGCCCCGTGAAGATGCTCGTCGTGCAGTGCAATTCGGACCTGTCGATGCGCGCGACGGCCAAGTTCTCCGGCGACGCCGCACACATGATCGCCGACGACCTGACGCTCGTCGATCTCGTCAATCCGGGCGGCCACGGCCGCTGCGTGATCACGCTCGATCCGAAGAACAAGGTTCCCGGCCAGCAGCCTTATCAGGGCATCGTGCCGCTCTCGGACGAAAACGGGCCGCTCACGTCGATGGCGCAAGTGCTCGAGCACTACATGCACCATTCGGAGCAGCTCGACACGCGCATGTGGCTCGCCGCGAACAACGAGCGCGCGGTTGGCATGCTGCTGCAGAAGCTGCCCGGCGACGGCGGCATCGTCCCGCATCCGGGCGAGATCGACGCCGACACGTGGGACCGGCTGTGTACGCTCGGCAGCACGCTGTCGCAGGACGAAATGCTGGCGGAAGACCCGAACACGCTGTTCCGGCGTCTGTTCTGGCAGGAAAACGTCCAGCATTTCGAGCCGACACGGACCCGCTTCGAGTGCACGTGCTCGCGCGCGCGCGTGGGCAACATGCTGAAAATGCTGGGCCGCGAGGAAGTGGACAGCGTGATCGAAGAACGCGGCCACGTCGAAATTCACTGCGAATACTGCAACCAGCGCTATGAATTCGACCCCGTCGACGTGGCGCAACTTTTTGTCGCGAGCGGGCTCTCACAGGGAGTGGCGCCCGCTGCCGAGCAGCGGCACTAAAGCAACGTCCGCGTCGCTTCGCCCCCCGCTGCGGGCGGGCGACGGCGCGGTATCATCGGATACTGGCGGCCGCGCGATTTCCGGCCAACGATTTGCTTAGGTATCCGACCGATGGAGGTCGACATGAATGCCCCTTCGCTGTTCCAACCCGTACATCGGATAGCGGCGCTTGCGCTCGTTGCGGGCGCGATGGCGCTGTCGGGCTGCATGCTCGACCCGCCCGGCCCGTCGCCGATCTATAGCCGCCTGCCGGCGGACCAGTCGGGCATCGCCGCGACGGCGCAGCCGCTCACACCGGAAGAACGCGCGCGCTACGACGCAATCGACAAGCAGGTGATGGCCGAGCAGAACCAGGCCATGGCCGCCGACGCCGCCGCGCAGGCTTATTCACGCTACGCCGCGCCGCCCGTCTCCGTGTACGGCAGCTACTCCAGCGGCGGATGGGGACACGGCTGGGGAACGGGCATCGGTTACGGCTACGCGCCGGGCTGGGGTTGGGGCTGGTGAGCGGCACATCGGTCTGACTGCACGAACGCCCACCCGCGTTTCGTCCCGCCAAAACAAAAAGGCGCGGTTCATTGCGAACCGCGCCTTTTTTCATGATCCTGCTGCACCGGCTTCACACCGCACCAGCATCAACCCGGCTTCTTCTCCTTCGGATCCTTTTTCGCGTGCTTGCGATCCGGCTTCGCGCGCGATTCCGGATTCGGCACCACGCGCAGCGGCGCGCCCGTGATCTGCCCGCGCGTCGACGTATTCGATTGCGGCGCATTCGCCGCCGGCGACGGCGCATTCGGCGACACGAACTGGACGAACACTTCGCTGTCCTTGACCATGCCCATTTCGTAGCGGGCGCGCTCTTCGACGGCGGCCGTGCCGTTCTGCAGATCCTGCACCTCACCCTGGATGCGCTCGTTGCGCTCCTTAGCGTCCACGTTCTTTTTCAGCTGCTGCGCCAATTCCTGCTGCAGTTCGTGAACGCGCAGCCAACCGCCATGGCCCCACCACAGAGGATATTGGATCAGCACCAGCAGGACGAGCAGAACGACGGTGACGAGCCGCATGAAGTGAATTGCAGGGTTGAATGTGCGCCGCCCTGCGCTTTACGCAGGGCGGTAGGGTGAATCAGTAGCGAAGCATAACCGGTTTAACGGTTATTGAGACGGGTTTGTTGACATCAAGCGTCACTTACTCGCGTCAATCCGGCTCATTCGACCGCGTTCAACGCAGGTTGTAGAACGCCGACTTGCCCGGGTAGCTGGCGATATCGCCGAGATCTTCCTCGATACGCAGCAGTTGGTTGTACTTCGAGATACGGTCCGAGCGCGACAGCGAGCCCGTCTTGATCTGACCCGCGTTGAGACCGACGGCGATGTCGGCGATCGTCGAGTCTTCCGTTTCGCCCGAGCGGTGCGAGATCACAGCCGTGTAGCCCGCGCGCTTGGCCATTTCGATTGCCGCGAAGGTTTCCGTCAGCGTGCCGATCTGATTGATCTTGATCAGGATCGAATTCGCGATGCCCTTCTCGATGCCTTCCTTCAGGATGCGCGTGTTCGTTACGAACAGATCGTCGCCGACCAGCTGGATCTTCTTGCCGAGCTTGTCGGTCAGGATCTTCCAGCCTTCCCAGTCGCTTTCGTGCATGCCGTCTTCGATCGACACGATCGGGAATTTGTCCGCGAGCGCGCCGAGGTAATCGGCGAATTCCGACGACGACAGTTGCAGGCCTTCGCCCGCCAGCTGGTACTTGCCGTCGTGGTAGAACTCGCTGGCTGCGCAGTCGAGCGCGAGCAGCACGTCTTCACCGGCGCGGTAGCCGGCCTTTTCGATGGCTTGCAGGATGGTCGACAGACATTCGTCGTTGCTGCCGAAGTTCGGCGCGAAGCCGCCTTCGTCGCCCACGGCCGTGCTCATGCCGCGGTCCGACAGGATCTTCTTCAGCGCGTGGAACACTTCGGCGCCGCAGCGCAGCGCTTCGCGGAAGGTCGGCTGGCTGACGGGGACGATCATGAATTCCTGGATGTCCAGGCTGTTGTTCGCGTGCGCGCCGCCGTTGACGATGTTCATCATCGGCACGGGCAGTTGCATCGCGCCCGAGCCGCCGAAATAGCGGTACAGCGGCAGGCCGGCTTCTTCAGCAGCAGCCTTCGCGACGGCCATCGAGACAGCCAGCATCGCGTTCGCGCCGAGACGCGACTTGTTGTCGGTGCCGTCCAGTTCCAGCAGCGTCTTGTCGAGGAAGGCCTGCTCGGAAGCGTCGAGGCCCATGATCGCTTCGGAGATTTCGGTGTTGATGTGCTCGACAGCCTTCAGCACGCCCTTGCCGCTGTAGCGGCCGGTTTCGCCGTCGCGCAGTTCGATCGCTTCACGCGAACCCGTCGATGCGCCCGACGGCACAGCCGCGCGGCCCATCGTGCCCGATTCGAGCAGCACGTCGCATTCGACGGTGGGGTTGCCTCGCGAATCGAGAATCTCGCGACCGATGATATCTACGATAGCACTCATGGTTTCCTCTGAAATGACGATGAATTCTTAAGGTGAGACGTCCGGCTCACTTCGACAGCACGCGTCCGGACGCGTTCGACGACCATCGGGTTGGAGCACGCGCGCGTCGCCGGACAGCAGCGAAGCGCGCGTGACTGCATCAGTTGAAATCGTTCTCGAGGAACGGCGTGCGCTTCACGGCCTGATCGAGGGTCAACAGCGTTTCGAGCAGATCCGCCATGCGATGCAATGGCACGGCATTGGGACCGTCCGACTTCGCTTCAGCCGGATTCGGATGGGTTTCCATGAACAGACCCGCGATGCCCGTGGCGACGGCGGCACGCGCCAGCACCGGGACGAACTCGCGCTGGCCGCCCGAACTCGTGCCCTGCCCGCCCGGCAACTGCACCGAGTGAGTGGCGTCGAACACGACGGGGGCGCCCGTTTCACGCATGATCGCGAGCGAGCGCATGTCGGACACGAGGTTGTTATAACCGAACGACACGCCGCGCTCGCACGCCATGAAGCGGTCTTCCGACAGGCCCGCTTCACGTGCAGCATCACGCGCCTTGTCGATCACGTTCTTCATGTCGTGCGGCGCGAGGAACTGGCCTTTCTTGATGTTGACGGGCTTACCCGAACGCGCGCACGCGTGGATGAAGTCCGTCTGGCGGCACAGGAACGCAGGCGTTTGCAACACGTCGACCACGGATGCCACCTGCTCGATCTCGTGTTCGCTGTGGACGTCCGTCAGAACGGGCAAGCCGAGCTGACGCTTCACTTCGGACAGGATGCGCAACCCCTCATCCATTCCCAGGCCACGAAACGACTTGCCGCTGCTGCGATTGGCCTTGTCGTACGAAGACTTATAGATGAACGGAATCTTCAGCTTCGCGCAGATTTCCTTCAGCTTGCCGGCCGTGTCGATCGTCATCTGTTCAGATTCGACGACGCAAGTGCCAGCGATCAGGAAAAACGGCTTGTCGAGGCCGATTTCGAAATCGCCCAGTTTCATACTTTCTCCTCGACGCTCGCTTCGCGATGGGCGCGCGCCGCTTCGACGAATGCCTTGAAGAGCGGGTGTCCGTCGCGCGGCGTCGACGTGAATTCGGGGTGGAACTGAACGCCGACGAACCACGGGTGCATCGAGCGCGGCAGTTCCATCATTTCCGGCAAATCTTCGCTCGGGGTACGGGCGCTGATGATAAGGCCGCCCGCTTCGAGCTGGGGCACGAGGCGGTTATTGACTTCATAACGGTGACGGTGACGCTCGTTCACATCTTTGCCGTAAATCTCTTCGGCCATCGTGCCCGGCTTGATCGGGCAACGCTGCGAACCAAGGCGCATCGTGCCGCCCAGATCGGATTCTTCCGTACGCTTCTCGACCTTACCGTCGCGGTCGTACCACTCCGTAATCAGCGCGACCACGCGATTCGGCGTTTCCGGGTCGAACTCCGTGCTGTTCGCATCCTTGAGACCGACGACGTCGCGCGCGAATTCGATCACGGCCAGCTGCATGCCGAGGCAGATGCCGAGATACGGCACCTTCGCTTCGCGTGCGTAACGGATCGCCTTGATCTTGCCTTCCGTGCCGCGACGGCCGAAACCGCCCGGCACCAGCACGGCATCCAGATGCTTGAGGCTGTCGACGCCGTGTTCTTCCACTTCTTCGGAGTCGATGTATTCGATGTTGACCTTGGTCGACGTGTGGATCGACGCATGGCGCAGCGCTTCGATCAGCGACTTGTACGATTCCGTCAGCTCGACGTACTTGCCGACCATGCCGATCGTCACTTCGCTCTTCGGGTGTTCGAGCTTCTCGACGAGGCCCGACCACATCGACAGGTCCGCCGGCTTGGCCGTCAGCTTCAGCTCTTCGCAGATCAGTTCGTCGAGGCCCTGGTCGTGCAGCATCTGCGGAATCTTGTAGATGCTGTCGACGTCCCACACCGAGATCACGGCGTCTTCCGGCACGTTCGAGAACATCGAGATCTTCGCGCGCTCGTCGTCGGGAATACGGCGGTCGGCGCGGCACAGCAGCACGTTCGGATAAATACCGATCTCGCGCAGCTTCTGCACGCTGTGCTGCGTCGGCTTGGTCTTCAGTTCGCCCGCGGTGGCGATGAACGGCACCAGCGTCAGGTGCACGAAGCACGCGCTGTTACGGCCCATGCGCAGGCTCATCTGACGCGCGGCTTCGAGGAACGGCAGCGATTCGATGTCACCGACCGTGCCGCCCACTTCGACGATGGCGACGTCCGGCTCGCCGCACGTCGCGGATGCCGCGCCGCGTTCGACGAATGCCTGGATTTCGTTCGTGATGTGCGGAATGACCTGCACCGTCTTGCCGAGATAATCTCCGCGGCGTTCCTTGCGGATCACCGATTCGTAAATCTGGCCCGTGGTGAAGTTGTTGGCCTTGCGCATCTTCGTGCTGATGAAGCGCTCATAGTGGCCAAGGTCGAGGTCGGTCTCCGCTCCGTCTTCCGTCACGAACACTTCGCCGTGTTGAAACGGGCTCATCGTGCCGGGGTCGACGTTGATGTAGGGGTCTAGCTTGAGGAGGGTGACTTTCAGACCGCGCGATTCGAGGATCGCGGCGAGGGAAGCGGCGGCAATACCCTTGCCGAGGGAAGAAACTACGCCGCCGGTGACGAAAACATATTTGGTCATCGCTGGATGCTCGCGGGAAAAACGGATTATACCCGAACGTGTGCATCCAGCCCATACCTGGGGCGGCTCGTTCGCGACGATCGAGCGTTCTTTTTGAGCATCCGCGGTGTCGCTTTTCGCGTGGATGCAGGATGGATTTCGGTCCGCGCGTTTCGTGCGTTGAATGCGCCACGGGTTTGTTGCGGGTTTATGTCGCAGCGCGGCCCGGCGTTTCATTTATCCGCGAACGCGGATGCCGTCGCGGGCGAAAATCATTCGAGGCCGCGCAGTATTCTCTGCACGGCGCGTGCCGTTTCGATGGGCCGCTCCATTGGATACAGATGGCTTCCTTCCATCCACTCGAAATGCTCGCCCGCGATGCGCCGGGTGGCGTGCAGTCCCGCCTGCCGCACTTCCCGCGACCGCGTCCCGGCGACGAAGCCGATGGGCACGGGCGCGCCGCGCGCGAGCCGGCTGCCGAACGTATGCGGCAAGGTCTTGTAGATCCGGTACTCGGTCTGCCGGTCGAAAGCGAGTTCCCGCGTGCCGTCGGCGCCCGCCTGCGGAATGCCGAAATCGATGTAGTCGGACAGGACCCGCTCGTCCCAGCGCGCAAACGCGGGCTTCGAATGGAAGTGGCGCCATGCCTCGTCGCGGCTGCCCCAGCGCGTGCGCCGCGTGCGCGTCGCCGCGGCGGGCGACAGGCGCTCGTCGAGCCCCGTCCACTGCGACACGCGCAGCATATTGCTGCGCCAGCCCGCGATAACGGGCGAATCGAGCATCACCACGCCGCGCACCCATTGCGGCTTTCTCAGCGCCGCCATCAACGAAAGATAGCCACCGAGCGAATGCCCGACGAGCCATACCGGGTTCTCGTAAGCGCGCCCGATGTCATCCAGCAACTCCTCGACCAGATGCGGCCAGTCACGCGTCACAGGGTAGCGCGCGTCATGGCCGATCCGCTCGATGAAACGTATGTCGTAGTCGTCCGAGAGTTCGGCGAAGATCGTCCGATAGGTGGACGCCGGAAATCCGTTTGCATGCGAGAAATGGATGATGTTCTTCAAGCGCTATGGTCTCCGTTCTGATTTGTTCTTAATTGCGCTACCGGTCTTTCGTTACGGGTCCATCCAGTACCGGCGATGCGTCTGCCGGTAGCGCTCCAGCGACAAGTTCGCGCCGCCTGCCTCGATGCGCGCGGCGCCATCGTCGTCGCTGCGCGAAAGCTCGATGCCGCGCGCCCGATACCGTTCGTAGACGCCCGCGAAAGGATGATGAAACCGGTTGCGATAGCCTACCTGAAATATCGCGATGGACGGCTCGATAGAGTCGAGGAACGGCTCGGTCGATGAGGTCTTGCTGCCGTGATGCGGCACGAGCAGAATCTGCGCGCGCAATGCGGCGGGCTCGCGCGCGAGCAGCGTGCGTTCGACGGGTGCTTCGATGTCCGCGGCCAGCAAGGCGGCGACGGGTTTCCGTCCATCTTCATGCGTTTGAATGCGCGAGCTGCGCGCCGCGACGCCCGCCGTGCTCACGCGCAGCACGCAGCAATGCGCGTTCGGCTTGCCTTGCAAGGGACCCGCGTCGGGCCAGAGTATCGCGAAGTCGACGCCGTCCCATTGCCAGCGCTGGCCCGCCGCGCAGCGCACGGTTTGCGCGCCCTTCGCGGCCGCCTCGCGCCAAAGCGCGTGGCCTGGCGGAAGTCCCGCCAGCAACTGCCGCACTTCGATTCCTTCGAGGACGGCAGGCGCGCCGCCCGAATGGTCGGAGTCGGCATGGCTGACGATCAGCGTATCGAGCGTCGCGATGCCCGCCGCCTGCAGGTAAGGCACGACGATGCGCTCGCCCGCATGCGTCGATACGGGACCCGGCCCGGCATCGAACAGCAGCGTGTGGTGCGCGGTTTCGACGACAATCGACGAGCCTTGCCCGATGTCGAGCGCCGTGAGCCGGAACGCGCCCTCGGCGGGAGCAGCCGATGCCGGCGCGAGTAGCGGCAGCCACGTCAGCGGCGCGGCCCAGCGCAACGGCCAGCCGGCAGGCGCAAGACACCACGCGACGCCGACGGCCGCAAACGCCATCGCCCATGCATCGGGCTGCGGCAACTGCCAGACCGTCCACGCCGGGCCGGACAGCAGCTGCAGACCAGCTGCAAGCAGATCCAGCAGTTGATGCGCGAAACGAAAAGCGAGCGCATCGAGCGGTGCGGGCAACGCGATGCCAGCGACCACGGCAGGCGTCACGAAGACACTGATCCACGGGATCGCGAACGCATTCGCCACGGGACCGATCAGCGGTATCTGCGAGAAGAAGCACACCGTCAGCGGCGCGAGCGCGATCGTCACCGCGAACTGGACGCGAGCGCCGCTGCGCATGCGCCCTATCAACGCTTCGATCCGCGAGCGCAATACGTCGGTGCAGCGCCTCATTAAAGAGCGTTCGCCTTGCTCGTCACCCGGTGAGCCGGACGCCCCGCTTCGCGCGACACGCGCCGCTCCCGACATCGCGAACAGAATCGCGCCGACCGCACAAAACGACAGCCAGAATCCCGCCGACACCACCGCCCACGGATCGACCAGCAGCACGAGCCCGAGCGCCCACGCGATCACGACGGAAGGTGCGACGCGCCGTCCGCCGACATAAGCGAGCGCAACGACACCCGCCATCCACAACGCCCGTTGCGCGGGCACATTGAAGCCCGCGAGCGCCGCGTGAAAAGCGGCGAACAGCGCGCCGCCCGCGATCCCCACTTTCTGAGCCGGCACGAGCAACGGCAAGCCGCGTCCGATGAAGAACGAATGCCGCCACAACATTCCTATCAGCCATCCTGCGAGTCCCGCGACAAAACCGATATGCAAACCGGAAATCGCCACTAGACATCATGTATGGACCTGCCGCACCTCAAGGTACGCGGATTAAGCTTGAGGTAGGTTACACCGCGGCTCAGAGCCGCATTGAGGGGGCAGGTCAT
>Ga0247692_1000019_pt1 | contig 39118 bp, 30 predicted proteins | sample CNK33_metaG_FD_183041 | JGI IMG/M metagenome (GOLD analysis project Ga0247692, IMG submission 183041) | Soil microbial communities from Purdue University Martell Research Forest, Indiana, United States - CNK33 | ecosystem: Environmental > Terrestrial > Soil > Temperate forest > Bulk soil...
AGCGTTTTGATCAGCGTCGACTTGCCCTGGCCGTTCGCGCCGAGCAGGCCGATGCGCTGCCCGTTCTGGATGGACAGCGCGACACGATCGACAATAGGAATCTCGCCGCCGTCCACCGCGTGATAACCGCAGCGCACATCTTCCATCACCATCATCGGATTGGGCGCGGAGTTGGGCGCGCGGAACTCGAACGTGAACGGCGACGCGATATGCGCAGGCGCGATCAGCTCCATCTTTTCGAGCGCTTTCATCCGGCTTTGCGCCTGGCGCGCCTTGGTCGCCTGCGCCTTGAAGCGGTCTACGTAGCTCTGCAGATGCTCGATGGTCTTGCGCTGCTTTTCGTAAGCGCTCTGTTGCAGCGCCAGTTGTTGCGCGCGCAGCACTTCGAACTGCGAGTAGTTGCCGCCGTACCGCTTGATCTGCTGGTTCTCGAGATGCAGCGTAACATTGCAGATCGAGTCGAGAAATTCGCGGTCGTGCGAGATCACGATCAGCGTGCCCGGATAGCGGTGCAGCCAGTCTTCGAGCCAGACGATCGCATCGAGGTCCAGGTGGTTGGTCGGCTCGTCGAGCAGCAGCAGGTCTGAGCGGCACATCAGCGCTTGCGCGAGGTTCAGGCGCATGCGCCAGCCGCCCGAGAAACTGCCGACGCTCGCGCGCGTCTGTTCGAGCGTGAAGCCGAGGCCGAGCAGCAATGCCTCGGCGCGCGCGGGCGCCGTGTAGCCGTCGGCGTCGGCGAACGCGGCGTGCGCTTCGGCTTCGGCCGCGCCGTCGTGCGCGGCGGAGGCGGCTGCAATGCGCGCTTCGATCGCGCGCAAGGCGGCATCGCCGTCGAGCGTGTAGTCGAGCGCGGTCTTGTCGGCGGCAGGCGTTTCTTGCGCGACGTGCGCGATCTGCCACGACGGCGGGATCGAAACATCGCCGCCGTCCGCGTGCAGTTCGCCGAGCAGCACGGAGAACAAAGTGGATTTGCCCGCGCCGTTAGCGCCCACGAGACCTGCCTTCTCGCCGGGGTTGAGCGTGAAGGTGGTTTGTTCGAAGAGCGGCTTCGTGCCGCGCGCGAGACTGAACTGGTTGAAACGGATCACAGCAGGGCCGGCTCGAAGAAAAACGCTATTTTAGACTGCGCGGCGCGCGCTCAGGCATTGGCCGATCGGCCAGGTGGCGCGCGGCATCGAAACACCTACACTAACGACATTCCTGGAGGGCGAAATATGGCAGCGGACAACACTTCTATTTATTCCTTTTCGGCGAGCACACTGGGCGGCGAGCCGGTCAGTCTCGACCGCTACGACGGCAAGGTGATGCTGATCGTCAACACGGCGAGCGAATGCGGTTTCACGCCGCAATACGCGGGCTTGCAGAAGCTGCACGAGCAGTACGCGGCGCGCGGGCTGCAGGTGCTGGGCTTTCCGTGCAACCAGTTCGGCAAGCAGGAACCCGGCGACGCCGCGCAGATCGGCGCGTTCTGCGAAAAGAACTACGGCGTTACGTTCCAGATGTTCGACAAGATCGACGTCAACGGTTCGGACGCGCACCCGCTGTTCAAATTTCTGAAAGACGAGGCGCCCGGCGTGCTCGGCATCGAAGCGATCAAATGGAACTTCACGAAGTTCCTTGTCGACCGCAGCGGCAAGGTCGTCAAGCGCTACGCGCCCACCACCAAGCCCGAAACGATCACCGACGACATCGAAGCGCTGCTGTAAGCACGCGTCACAGGATCGGCGCGAAGAGCCGCGCGACATGCATCAACACGCGCCGCAGCGCCGGCGCGTTGCGATACTCGCTGCGGTCGATCTCGAACGATTCGGCGAAGTCGCGCAGCAGCATCTCTTCGACTTCGAGCGCGAAGCCGTGGTCCACGGTCAGCACCATGATCTCGAAGTTCAGGCGGAACGACCGGTTGTCGAGATTCGCGCTGCCCACGGCTGCCGCGACGTCGTCGATCAGCACTACCTTCTGATGCAGAAAACCCGGCCGGTAACGGAACACGCGCACGCCCGCGCGTATCGAGTCGTACGCGTAGAGCTTGGATGCCTCGAACACGACGCGGTGATCGCGCCGGCTCGGAATCAGGATGCGCACGTCGACGCCGCGCAGTGCCGCGAGCCGCAAGGCCGCGAACACGGCTTCGTCGGGCACGAGGTAGGGCGTGGTGATCCAGACACGCTCGCGCGCCGCGTTGATCGCTTCGACGAAGAACAGCGAGCAGGTCTCCTGTTTGTCGGCCGGGCCTGTCGGGACGACGAGGCAGTGCATGCCGTCGCCCGGTCTCGCGGGCGGCGGTGAGTCGAAGTGCGGCAGATCCTGCGTGGCCCAGTACCAGTCTTCCGTGAACACGAACTGGATGCTGGCGACGGCGGGGCCGCGCACTTCGATATGCGTGTCGCGCCATGGTGACAGTGGCGGCTTGCCGCCCAGATACTCGACGCCGACGTTATGTCCGCCGACGAACGCGCGCTCGCCGTCCACCGCGACGATCTTGCGGTGATTACGGAAGTTGAGCTGGAAACGGTTGACGAACTGCCGGTTCGTCGCGAACGGATGTATCTGCACGCCGCCCGCGAGCAGCGACGCGACATACCGATGCGGCAGGTCGAAGCTACCGATGCTGTCGTACAGCACGTACACGCGCAGGCCTTGCGCGGCCTTTGCGAGCAGCGCGTCCTTGAGCATTTCGCCGAGCGCGTCGGCACGCACGATGAAGAACTGCACGACGATGTAGTGCTGCGCGTTTTCGATCGCATCGAAAATCGCGGCGAACGTCGCTTCGCCGTTCACGAGCGTACGCACATGGTTACCCGGCAGAAACGGCATGCCGGACAGGCGCGTGAGCGAGCGTACGAATTGATGGCCGAGCACTTCCGTCGGACGGCCGTGCGACGAGGCTTCCGTGTCCCACTCAGGCGGATGGGCGCGGGTGCGCAGCGTTTCGTTCTCGAGGCGGCGCGCGTCCGCGTAACCGGCGAACTTGCTGCGCCCGAGGAACAGATACGGAACCAGCGTCAGATACGGCATCGCGACGAGCGACACCGCCCACGCGATCGCGCCTTGCGATGTGCGGGTGTGCAGGATGGCGTGGCAAGCCGCGATCACGCCCAGCGCGTGGGCGAGAAACACGAGCGTGCCGATGTGAAGCAGATCGAATTGCATAAGCGTGCGAGCGTTGGCCTTCCGCTGCGCGTAGTTGACTTCGTGGCGGCACTTGTCGAGGCCGGGCTCGTTTACCTGGCTACAGTACCTTGGCTACATTACCGGGCGACAGCAGCGCGGTCGCGCTCATATTACCGAAAGCGCTGGCGTCGCGGTCAGCCCGTCGTCAAAGCGTGACGGGCTTTTTACGCAAATCGATGCTTATGCACATCGAATGCACGAGCCCAAAAGCACACGACGCACGGCACCCAGGCGGGTGGCGTGCGTCGTGGTGTGCGACGATCAGAAGCTTGCGGCCGTCAAATTCGTCAATTGCCGGGCAGATCGCTTGCCTGGATCAGGAACACGTTGTCGTCGCCGGCGCTGGTCGACATCCACACGAGGTCGAGGCCGCCGAACGCCGCTTCGACATGCGCGCGCTCGTTGCCGATCTCGATCACCAGCACGCCTTCGTCGGTCAGCCAGTTGCGTGCTTCGGCAATGATGCGACGCACGATATCCATGCCGTCTGCGCCGCCCGCGAGCGCCATTTCCGGCTCGTGCTTGTATTCGGCGGGCAGCGCCTTCATCGATTCCGCGTTCACGTACGGCGGATTCGTGATGATCACGTCGTAGCGGCGCTCGGGCAGCGGCGCGTACAGATCGCCTTCGAAAAGCGCCACGCGTTCGTCGAGCTGATAGTCGTGGACATTGCGTGCCGCGACTTCGAGCGCGGCGGGCGACAGGTCAACGGCATCGATGTCGGCATTCGGGAAGGCGTGCGCCGCGAGAATCGCGAGACAGCCGGAGCCCGTGCACAGTTCGAGCACCGCGCCAACCTGTTCGGGGTCCTCGACATACGGCTGCAACCCGTCCTGCAGCAGCTCGCCGATAAACGAACGCGGCACGATCACGCGCTCGTCGACGTGGAAGCGATAGCCGTGCATCCACGCTTCCTGCGTGATGTAGGCGGCGGGCACGCGGTCCTTCGCGCGCCGTTCGATCACTTTCAGCACCGCGTCGATTTCTTCGGACGTGAGGCGTGCATCGAGAAACGGCTCGAGCAGATCGATGGGCAGATGCAGCGTATGCAGCACGAGATACGCGGCTTCGTCATAAGCATTCGACGAGCCGTGGCCGAACGCCAGGTCGGCCTGGTTGAACTGCGATACCGCATGGCGCAGCACATCGCGAACCGTGGAAAACGGATGAGTCATGGTCTGGGCCCTCCGTCAGGCGATCAGTTGTTCGAGCACGCGTCGATAGACGTTCTTGAGTGGCTCGATATGTGCAACTTCGACATGTTCGTCGATCTTGTGGATGCTCGCATTCAACGGGCCGAATTCGATCACCTGCTTGCAGATGCGCGCGATGAAGCGGCCATCGGACGTGCCGCCCGTGGTCGACAGTTCCGTCGTGAGGCCCGTTTCGGCGTGGATCGCGCTTTCCAGCGCATTCGACAACTCGCCGCGCGGCGTCAGAAAGGGCAAGCCGCTCACGGTCCACTTCAGGTCGTACTCGAGGCCGTGCTTGTCGAGAATCTGATGCACGCGGCTTTGCAGTCCTTCCACCGTGCTCGCCGTCGAAAAGCGGAAGTTGAACATCACTTCCGCGTGGCCCGGAATGATGTTGGTCGCGCCCGTGCCGCTGTGCAGGTTCGAGACCTGCCAGGTGGTGGGCGGGAAATATTCGTTGCCTGCGTCCCAGTGCTCGGCAACCAGTTCGGCGAGCGCGGGCGCGAGCAGATGCACCGGGTTCTTCGCGAGATGCGGATAGGCGATGTGCCCTTGTATGCCCTTGACGGTCAGCTTGCCCGACATCGAGCCGCGGCGGCCGTTCTTCACCATGTCGCCGAACTGCACGCTCGACGTCGGCTCGCCCACGACGCAATAGTCGAGACGCTCGCCGCGCGCTTGCAGCGCTTCGACGACCTTCACGGTGCCGTCCGTTGCCGGGCCTTCTTCGTCGCTCGTGATGAGCAATGCGAGCGAGCCGCGATGCTGCGGATGCGCGGCGACGAACTCTTCGCTTGCCACCACGAAGCCGGCGATCGACGCTTTCATGTCGGCGGCGCCGCGTCCGTACAGCTTGCCGTCGCGATGAGTCGGCTCGAACGGCGCCGACGTCCATTGATCGAGCGGGCCCGTCGGCACGACGTCGGTGTGGCCCGCGAACGCGAGCAGCTTGCCGTCCTGGCCCGCGGTGCCGCGCTTGACGGCCCACAGGTTCGTCACGCCGTTCGATTCGATCGTTTCGCATTCGAAGCCGATCGCCGACAGGCGCTCGATCAGCAGGCGCTGGCAGTTCTGATCGTCGGGCGTCACGGACGCGCGGCCGATCAGGGCTTCGGTAAGGGCAAGGGTGCCGGACATCGATTCAGTTCCTTCCAACCAGCAGATGAGACGTGTGGCCAACAGCCACGCTTGAATCCAGGGTGAAAAAATGCCGGCCCGAACGGGCCGGCAACAGCTTGTGCATACGTGCGCCGTGAATCACGGCGCACGTTTCGTATCACGCGGAAAGCTCAGGCGAACAGCGACGCGTAGTTGTCCGCCGAAAAGCCCAGCATCTTCACGCGGCCGTTCACGACGATCACGGGCCGCTTGATGATCGACGGTTTGTGGATCATCAGCGCGATCGCGCCGGCGGTCGTGTCGGCTTCGGCCTTGTGCACGTCCGACAGGCCGCGCCACGTCGTGCCGCGCTTGTTGATGAGCTGATCGAGCGGCACATCCTTAAGCCAGTCCTCGATCAGCTTGTCATTCACGCCCGCCTTCTTGAAGTCATGAAACTCGAACTCGACACCATGCTCTTCGAGCCACACGCGGGCCTTCTTCACGGTGTCGCAATTCGGAATGCCGTAGACGGTCGTCTTCGCGCCGCGCGCCATCAGTCGCCTCGCAGCAGTTCGTTCAGGCCGACCTTCGCGCGCGTCTTGGCGTCGACCTTCTTGACGATCACGGCGCAGTACAGGCTGTGCGAGCCGTCCTTCGACGGCAGGTTGCCCGCCACCACCACCGAGCCCGCCGGAATGCGGCCATACGTGACTTCGCCCGTTTCGCGGTCATAGATTTTCGTGCTCTGGCCGAGGTACACGCCCATCGAAATAACCGAGTTCTCTTCGACGATCACGCCTTCCACGACTTCCGAGCGCGCGCCGATGAAGCAGTTGTCTTCGATGATGACGGGGTTGGCCTGCAGCGGCTCCAGCACGCCGCCGATGCCCACGCCACCCGACAGGTGCACGTTCTTGCCGATCTGCGCGCACGAGCCGACGGTGGCCCACGTATCGACCATCGTGCCTTCGTCGACGTAGGCGCCGATGTTCGTGTACGACGGCATCAGCACGACGTTCTTCGCAATGTACGAGCCGCGGCGCGCGATGGCGGGCGGCACGACGCGGAAGCCGCCTGCGGCGAAGTCTTCAGCCGTGTAGTTCGCGAACTTCGACGGCACCTTGTCGTAGAACTGCGAGTAGCCGCCAGCCGGCATCGGCGCGTTGTCTTCGAGGCGGAACGACAGCAGCACGGCCTTCTTCAGCCACTGGTTGACGACCCAGTCGCCATCCTTCTTTTCGGCAACGCGTAGCGCGCCTTTGTCGAGTTGCTCGATGGCATGCGCGACGGCTTCGCGCACGTCGGCGGGCGCGGCCTTCGGCGACAGCTCGGCGCGGTTATCCCAGGCGGTATCGATGATCTGCTGAAGTTGTTGCGACATGTTCGTGGTGCTCTTTCGAGAAGGTTGAAATCGGAAAGCGGGTGAGGGTGGAGCGCAGCGGCGGCGCTCCCCGCAACGTGTGAGAAATGCCGGATCTAGCTTTTCAGCGAGCGGCAGAACTCGACGATGCGCCGCGCGCCCTCCGTGCATTCGTCGACGCCCGCGACCAGCGCTAGGCGGACGAAATCGCGGCCGGGGTTCGTGTCGTGCGCGGTGCGCGCGAGATACGAGCCGGGCAGAACCGTCACATTATAGTCGGCGTACAGGCGGCGGGCGAACTCGTCGTCCGACAGGCCCGTGCGCGCGACGTTCGCCCACAGGTAGAACGCGGCGTCGGGCAGCTTGACGTCGAGCAGGTCGGCGAGCATCGGCGTGACGGTCGAGAACTTCTGCACGTACATCGCGCGGTTTTCGCGCACATGCGCCTCGTCGCTCCACGCAGCAATGCTCGCAGTTTGAAAGACCGTCGACAAGGCGGCGCCGTGATAAGTCCGGTATAGCAGGAACTGCTTGAGAATGGCCGCATCGCCCGCGACGAAGCCCGAGCGCATGCCCGGCACGTTCGAGCGCTTGGACAGGCTCGACAGCATCACGAGCCGCTCGAAACCGCGGCCGAGCTTGTGCGCCGCTTCCAGACCGCCGAGCGGCGGACGCGCCTCGTCGAAATAGATCTCCGAGTAGCATTCGTCCGACGCGATCACGAAGCCGTGACGGTCCGACAGCTCGAACAGTTCGCGCCAGTCGTCGAGCGTCAGCACGGCGCCCGTCGGGTTGCCCGGCGAGCAGACGTAGAGCAGCTGAGTGCGCGCCCAGACGTCGTCGGGAATGGCGGAGTAGTCACACGCGAAGTTGCGTTTCGGGTCGCTGTTGGCGAAGTATGGCTGCGCGCCCGCCAGCAGCGCCGCGCCTTCGTAGATTTGATAGAACGGGTTCGGACAGAGTACGATCGCAGGTTCGCCCCTGGCGTTTTTCTTCGGGTCGATCACCGTCTGCGCCAGTGCGAACAGCGCCTCGCGCGAGCCGGACACGGGCAGCACCTGGGTGGCCGGGTCGACGGGCGGCAGGTTGTAGCGACGCGTGACCCACTTCGCGATTGCTTCGCGCAGCGCCGGCGTGCCGAGCGTGAGCGGATACGCCGCGAGACCGCCGAGCGAATCGATCACGGCTTTCTTGATCAGCTCGGGCGTCGGATGTTTCGGCTCGCCGATCCCGAAGCTGATGTGCGCAAGACTGGCGGGCGGTGTGACGTCCTTGAAGAGCAGGCGCAGCTTTTCGAAGGGATAGGACTGAAGGGAGTCGAGTAACGGATTCACTTGGCGGTTCGGCGTAGGTTCGGCGTGTTGCAGGACGGATTGTCGGACTGACACAGGCTGACACAGCGAAAGCGGCGCGCGGCGGACACGATGCGCAGGCCCTCGGATGCGGTGGCATCGAAACGGCTGCGCGGCACCGGCGACGAGCGATCGATTATAGCGTGTCGACGGGCCGCGGCACGGCGCATCGTCCATCTGGACAAGGCTTTGCGGCGCCGGGAACGCGCTGGGCGCGCTAAAGTCGATGCGCCCGGCACAAAGAAGAAAGTGGAGACACAATGCGGGCAGTCACCGGATGCAACGGTAAACAATTCAGCGGCAACGGCTGGCAGCGATCACGCGCCGCCGCCGCCGGCAATAAGCAGGGCAACAAGGGCAACACGCAACGCAAGGCAGTCATGCAATACACGCTGGACATCGGCGGGAGCATCGCGCGATGAATCTCCCGCTTCGCAACACCTTGGGCAACGCATGGCCGACGCTCGCGATCATGCTGGGCGCGTCGGTATGGGGCATGGTCTGGTATCCGCTGCGCATGCTCCACGCCCTTGGCGTGACGGGCACGGCCGCGAGCGCGCTGACGAGCGGCGCAGGGTGCCTGTTCGTGCTGCTCGTACGGCGCAGCGCGATCAGGACGGTCCGCTGGCATTGGCTGCTGCCCGCGCTCGCGCTGTTCGCGGGCATCACCAATCTCGGCTTCGTGTGGGGCGCGATTCATGGCCAGGTGATGCGCGTGCTGCTGCTGTTCTATCTGACGCCCGCATGGACCGCGCTGTTCGCGCATTTCATCCTGCACGAGCGGCTGACGTGGGCAGGCGCGGGGCTCGCGGCGCTGTCGCTGGCGGGCGCAATGATGATGCTGTGGTCGCCGCAGCTCGGCATCCCTGTGCCCGGCAACCTCGCCGAATGGGCTGGGCTCGCGGCGGGCATGTCCTTCGCGATGAGCAACGTGCTGATCCTCAAGACGAGCCGCGTGCTGCCCGGCATGAAGGCGGAGATGCGTACGGCGGTGATCTTCGGCGGCGCGGCGATTTTTGGCGGTTGCGCATCTTTCTTCGAATCGATGCCCGCCCCGCCGACGGGCGAGCACATCGGCATGGCCGTGTTCCTCGTGCTCGCGATCGGCTTTGTGCTGGCCACCAACAACATGCTCGTGCAATACGGTCTCGCGCGCGTGCCGGCCAACCGGGCGTCGATCATCATGCTGTTCGAGATCGTCATCACGGCGCTCACGGCGTGGCTGTTCGCGGGCGAAGTCCCCGGTCCGCGCGAATGGGCGGGCGGCGCGTGCATCGTGCTGGCCTCGGCGCTGTCGAGCTGGGTGCATCGGGCGAAGCCTGCAGAGAAGACGGACGCGGGCAAGGATGGAAACGCCGATGGCAACGGTAAGAATCGCCCACGCGCGATGGTATGATTGCCCCTCATTGGCCGGCGGTGCAGCGTAGGGCGCACCGCGGCGCCGGAATCGCAGCGGGCTCGCGCTCCATCGTGCCGTCAGTCGGGGTGTGAACCCGATGGCGGTTCGCAGATGAACCCGCGCGTTCCGTTTCCATAAATTATTTCTCAAACAGCGAAATCGCCGTGCGTCTGACCTCGATCAAACTCGCTGGCTTCAAGTCATTCGTCGATCCCACGCATTTCCAGGTTCCGGGCCAGCTCGTCGGCGTGGTCGGTCCCAACGGTTGCGGCAAGTCCAACATCATCGATGCCGTGCGCTGGGTGCTCGGCGAATCGCGCGCCTCGGAGCTGCGCGGCGAGTCGATGCAGGACGTGATCTTCAACGGCTCGACGGCGCGCAAGCCTGGTAGCCGCGCCAGCGTCGAACTCGTGTTCGATAACGCCGACGGCCGTGCCGCCGGCCAGTGGGGCCAGTATGCCGAAATCGCCGTCAAGCGCGTGCTGACGCGCGACGGCACGTCGAGCTACTACATCAACAATCTCCCCGCGCGCCGCCGCGACATCCAGGACATCTTCCTCGGCACCGGCCTCGGCCCGCGTGCCTACGCGATCATCGGGCAGGGCATGATCTCGCGGATCATCGAGGCGAAGCCCGAAGAACTGCGCGTGTTCCTCGAAGAAGCCGCGGGCGTGTCGAAGTACAAGGAACGCCGCCGCGAAACTGAGAACCGTCTGCACGACACGCGCGAGAATCTGACGCGCGTCGAGGATATCGTCCGCGAGCTGACGGCGAATCTGGAAAAGCTCGAAGCGCAGGCTGTCGTCGCGACGAAGTACAAGGATCTGCAGGCCGAAGGCGAAGAGAAGCAGCGCCTGTTGTGGCTGCTGCGCAAGAACGAAGCGGGCACCGAGCAGGACAAGCAGAAGCGCGCGATCGAACAGGCGCAGATCGACCTCGAAGCGCACACGGCGAAGCTGCGCGAAGTCGAAGCGCAACTCGAAACGCTGCGTGTCGCGCACTATTCGGCCAGCGACGCGATGCAGGGCGCACAAGGCGCGCTGTACGAAGCGAACGCGGAAGTGAGCCGTCTCGAAGCGGAAATCAAGTTCATCGTCGAATCGCGCAATCGCGTGCAGGCGCAGATCGCCGCGCTGACGGCGCAGCGCGAGCAGTGGCTCGCGCAGGCGCAAAAGGCCCGGGACGATCTCGAAGACGCCGAAATCCAGCTCGGAGAAGGCGAAGAAAAAGCGGTGATCGCCGAAGAGACGGCGGCCGCGAAGCACGATGCGATGCCTGCGCTCGAAGCGCGCTGGCGCGATGCGCAGTCGCAACTGAACGAGGAACGCGCCGGTATCGCGCAGACCGAGCAGGCGCTGAAGCTCGAAGCCGCGCACCAGCGCAACGCCGACCAGCAGTTGCAGCAGTTGCAGCAGCGTCAGGAACGTCTTAAGACGGAAGCGGGCGGGCTGGATGCCCCCGACGAGGCACAGCTCGAAGAGTTGCGCATGCAGCTTGCCGAGCACGAAGAGATTCTGAGCGAAGCGCAAGCGCGCCTCGCCGATGCGCAGGACACGCTGCCGCGTCTGGACGGCGAGCGCCGCGCCGCGCAGGAACGCGTGCAGGCGGAAAGCGCGCAGATCCATCAGCTCGAAGCACGTCTGGCCGCACTGCGCCAGTTGCAGGAAAACGTGCAGACGGAAGGCAAGGTCCAGCCGTGGCTCGACAAGCACGAGCTGGGCGCGCTGCCGCGTCTGTGGAAGAAGCTGCATGTCGAAGCCGGTTGGGAAACCGCGCTCGAATCCGTGCTGCGCGAGCGTCTTGCCGCGGTCGAAGTGTCGAATCTCGACTGGGTGAAACACTTCGTCAGCGACGCACCGCCCGCCAAGCTCGCGTTCTACGCGCCGCCCGCGGCTGGTCAGCCGGTGGCTGCGCCCCCGTCGCTGCGGCCGTTGGTGTCGCTGGTGCGCATCGACGATGCAGGCATCCGCGCGGTGCTCAACGATTGGCTCGGCAACGTGTTCATCGCCGACGATCTGCCCCAGGCGCTGTCGATGCGCGCGCAATTGCCGGAAGGCGGCGCGTTCGTCGTGAAGGCCGGGCACGTCGTGACGCGCGTCGGTGTGCAACTGTACGCGGCCGATTCCGAGCAGGCGGGCATGCTCGCGCGTCAGCAGGAAATCGAAAACCTGACGCGCCAGGTGCGCGCGCAGGCACTGCTCGCCGAAGAGGCGAAGGCGGCCGCGATTCGCGCGGAAGCCGCGCATACGCAGGCATCGAATGCGTTGACGGAAGTGCGCCAGCAAGCCGAGCGCGCGACCCAGCGCGTGCACGCGCTGCAGATGGACGTGCTCAAGCTCACGCAGGCGCACGAACGCTACACGCAGCGCAGCACGCAGATCAGCGAGGAACTCGAAGAGATCACCGCGCAGATCGACGAGCAACGCGCGTTGCGTGCCGAATCGGAAGCGAACTTCGAGCGCCACGACGGCGAACTCGCCGAATTGCAGGCGCGTTTCGAAGACAACCAGCTTGCGTTCGAATCGCTCGATGAAGAACTCGGCAACGCGCGCAACGAAGCGCGCGAGCTCGACCGCGCCGCCACCGATGCACGCTTTGCCGCGCGCAACTCGGCGAACCGCATCGACGAGCTGAAGCGCAGCATCCAGGTTGCACACGAGCAGAGCGAGCGCGTCGCCGGTTCGCTCGAAGACGCGCGCGCCGAACTCGAAACGATCAACGAGCAGACGGCGCACACGGGTTTGCACGACGCGCTCGAAATTCGCCGCGCGAAAGAAGAGTCGCTGCACGCGGCGCGTCTCGAACTCGACGATCTGACCGCGAAGCTGCGTGCTTTGGACGAACTGCGGCTGACCACTGAACGCTCGTTGCAACCGCTGCGTGACCGCATCACCGAATTGCAGTTGAAGGAACAGGCCGCGCGCCTGAACGCCGAGCAGTTCATCGAGCAGCTGACGGCGGCGGGTGTCGACGAAGCCGACCTGCAGGCGAAGCTCACGCCGGACATGAAGCCGTCGTATCTGCAGGGCGAAGTGACGCGCATCAACAACGCGATTACCGCGCTCGGCCCCGTCAACATGGCCGCGCTCGACGAGCTGAAGGCGGCGTCGGAACGCAAGACTTTCCTCGACGCGCAATCGGCCGACCTGAACAACGCAATCGAAACGCTCGAAGACGCGATCCGCAAGATCGACCAGGAAACGCGCACGCTGCTGCAAGGCACGTTCGACGAGGTGAACCGGCATTTCGGCGAGTTGTTCCCGCGTCTCTTTGGCGGCGGCCAGGCAAAACTCATCATGACGGGCGACGAGATTCTCGACGCCGGCGTGCAGGTGATGGCGCAGCCGCCGGGCAAGAAGAACTCGACGATTCACCTGCTGTCGGGCGGTGAAAAGGCGCTGACGGCGACGGCCCTCGTGTTCGCGATGTTCCAGCTGAATCCGGCGCCGTTCTGTCTGCTGGACGAAGTGGACGCGCCGCTCGACGACGCGAACACCGAACGTTTCGCGAACCTCGTGCGCGCGATGTCGGAGAAGACGCAGTTCCTCTTCATTTCCCACAACAAGATCGCGATGGAAATGGCGCAGCAACTGATCGGGGTGACGATGCAGGAGCAGGGCGTCTCGCGGATCGTGGCCGTGGACATGGAAACTGCTGCGGGATTTGTCCAGAATATCGTTTAAACGTCCACCCGCGCGTCGCTTCGGTTATGCGCGGGTGTTGCTGAAACAGAATTGAATTCGCTGCGCGCCTGCGCCCGCAGCGGCGGTGCGTGCCACCTTCGGTGCCACGTGTCAGCCGCGCGAACCCGGCGCTGCGCGCAACGACGAAAGAATTGCAGATGGAGCGTGCATGGACGAGTTGACACTCGGATTGATTGGCGCGGGCGCCGTGGTGGTCGGGGGAGTGGTGGTCTACAACGCGTGGCAGGGCGCGAAGGTGCGCCGGAAGATGCCGCGGCCGATGCCCGCCGATGCGGCGGACCCGCTCGTCCGGGACGACCAGATGGAGCAAAGCCCGTTCATCGAGCCGGCGCGCCCGACGACGCGCCGTGAATCCACTGCGGGCGACCCGGCGGAAGCCGCACGCGTCGAGCCGACTTTCGGCGGCGTCGCGCCGCTCGATACCCCCGCGGATATCCAGGCTGAGAACACGTCGCCGAACGGTTTCCCCGAAGATGAAGAGGCCGCGCGGCCAGGTGCCGAGGTGCATACCGACGACGAGCGAAACGAGCCGATTCTGCCCGCCGCCACGACGATTTCATCGGCGCCGCCGGCCATCGTCGATCGGCGTATCGACTGCATCGTGCCGATCAGGCTTTCGTCATCCGTGACGGGCGACAAAGTGCTGCCGCTCGCGCAGCGTCTGCGCCGCGCAGGCAGCAAGCCGGTGCATATCGAAGGCAAGCCGGAAGGCGGCGGCGCGTGGGAGCTGCTGCAAAACGGCGTGCGCTACGAAGACCTGCGCGCGGCCGCGCAGCTTGCGAACCGCAGCGGCCCGCTCAACGAACTGGAGTTCTCCGAGTTCGTCACGGGTGTCCAGCAATTCGCCGATGCGCTCGATGCATCGCCCGAGTTTCCGGACATGATGGAAACGGTGTCGATGGCGCGCGAACTCGACGGCTTTGCTGCGCAATGCGACGCGCAACTGTCGATCAACGTGCTGTCCGACGGCGCGCCGTGGTCGGCGAACTACGTGCAGGCCGTCGCGTCCCAGGACGGGCTGCTGCTGTCGCGCGACGGCACGCGATTCGTCAAGCTCGACGCGAAGCAAAGCCCGGTGTTCATGCTGCAGTTCGGCGACACCAACTTCCTGCGCGACGATCTCACGTACAAGGGAGGCCAGATGATCACGCTGGTGCTCGATGTGCCCGTCGCCGACGAAGATATCCTGCCGTTCCGCCTGATGTGCGATTACGCGAAGTCGCTGGCCGAGCGTATCGGCGGGCGCGTGGTCGACGATGGCCGCCGCCCGCTGCCGGAAAGCGCGCTGCTCGCCATCGAGCAGCAGTTGATGACGCTTTACGCGAAGCTCGAGCAGGCGGGGATTCCGGCTGGCTCGCCGGCGACGCGGCGACTGTTTAGCCAGTAAGCGTAAGCGTACGGTACGCGATAGGCGACGAAGCTTCGTCGCAATCGGATAAACCGCCTGAGGCACACCGTTGCTTCAGGCGGTTTTCATTTTGGCTTGCCGATTCGCGTCGTTGCCTTGCGCAGCCCACTCAGCGGACGGCTTCATCCCACGTCGTCCTGCCACGGTTGGCCGCTGATCCACGCCTTGATCGCGGCGACCACCGCCTCGTCCCTTCCATAGAACCCATGATGCGACAACGCCTCGCAGGGTTTGCCGCGCACGTCGCCGCCATGCACGGTGATCAGCGCGTACTGGCCGCTCTCCGCGATGCGTCTTAGCGCTTCGTACGAGCAGAGGAAGCAGCCATCGTCGGCGTGCTGGACGAATAGCTGGCGCGGGCGAATCGCGCCGTAGTCGAAGCCGATCAACGGCGTGGCCTGGCCGCGCGCGGGACTGCTGAGCGTCGACGTATGCACGACGGCGTCCCACACGTCGGGCAACGCGCGGCCCACGTAAGCCGTCGAAATCGTCCCGCGGCTGGTGCCGACCAGCACGAGCTTCGCCTGCGGGAAGCGGTTGCGCAGACTGGCTGCCACCTGGGCGAGATCCTGCGCGGAGCGCGGCGACGCGCGGAACGCGTCGGAGTAGCTGCCGGGTTGATCGGACGGGGCATCGACGATTGCCGTTGCGAACTGCGCGTCCACGAATAGCTGGCGTGCGCGAATCAGGAAGTTGTTTTTCTCGCGCATGCGGATCGTGCCGTCGGGCTGTTGCGACAATTCGAGATCGCCCGCACTGCCTGGGAATATCACGAGCACCCAATGCGGCGCGCTGCCGTCCTGCTGCGTGAGCAGATAGGAGATTGACGCGCCCTCCGCGAGCGGCACGCTGACCACCTGCTCACTTGCCATTGCGCCTCGCGCGCTGAAAAGGGCGAGCACTCCCAAAAGCACGAGCAGGCAACGGACAAAACGGTCGAAACGGACGACGATAGCGGACATGGCGATAGGTTCTCCCAGTCGATGCGTGCCGATGTGGATGGAAGCACGCGATGGACGGCAGGCGACAAGGTCGCATTGCGAGCCGCGCGCTGTCAACGGTTTGCGCGCGAACTGGCCGATCGGCCAGGACTTGTAGGAATACGTTCGGCCTGGGTTTGCGCGCGCACGAAACTGGCCATCCGGCCGATGCGACAGGAAGCGCTTCCTGAGATAATCTGACATCCCGTTACCATCCGCGAAACGCCGACAGCATGGCCCGAACCAACGTCCCTGATCCAGCAACCAGCGCACCCGCCGAGCGGGCGTTGTGGCTGCGCGCCGAACTCGAGCGCGCGAACCACGCGTACTACGTGCTCGACCAGCCGGACTTGCCCGACGCGGAATACGACAAGCTGTTCAAGGAACTGCAGCAGGTCGAAAGCGAGCATCCCGATCTGATCACGCCGGATTCGCCGACGCAGCGGGTCGGCGGCGAAGTGGCGAGCGGCTTTCAGCCAGTCGTGCATGACTCGCCGATGCTGTCGCTGAACAACGGTTTTTCGGACGAAGACATCGCGGCTTTCGACAAGCGCGTGTCGGACGCGCTGCACGAGGCGAGCGTCGTCTACGCGTGCGAACTGAAGTTCGACGGTCTGGCCATCTCGCTGCGCTACGTGGACGGCCAGTTCACGCAGGCGTCCACGCGCGGCGACGGCGCGACGGGCGAGGACGTCACGGAGAACGTGCGCACCATCCGCTCGATACCTTTGAAGCTCAAGGGCAAGCGCGTGCCGAAGCTGCTCGACGTGCGCGGCGAAGTCCTGATGTTCAAGCGCGATTTCGACAAGCTGAACCAGCGTCAGCGCGACGCGGAGCAGCGCGAGTTCGCGAACCCGCGCAACGCGGCGGCAGGCAGTTTGCGGCAGCTCGATTCGAAGATCACCGCACAGCGTCCGCTGTCGTTCTTTGCGTATGGGATAGGCGTGCTCGACGGCATCGAGATGCCGGCCACGCACAGCGAACTGCTCGACTGGTATCACGAGATGGGCTTGCCCGTGAACAGCGAGCGCGCCGTCGTGCAGGGCGCCGAAGGGCTGCTCGGCTTTTTCCACAAGGTGGGCGAGAAGCGCGACAACCTGCCGTACGACATCGACGGCGTCGTCTACAAGGTGAACCGCCGCGACCAGCAGGACACGCTGGGTTTCGTGTCGCGCGCACCGCGCTTTGCGCTCGCGCACAAGTTCCCGGCGCAAGAGGCGTTGACGAAGCTCGTCGCCATCGACGTGCAGGTCGGACGCACGGGCGCGATCACGCCCGTCGCGCGGCTCGAGCCCGTGTTCGTCGGCGGCGCGACCGTGACGAACGCGACGCTGCACAACGAGGACGAAGTGCGTCGCAAGGACATCCGTATCGGCGACACGGTAATCGTGCGACGCGCAGGCGACGTGATTCCCGAGGTGGTTGGCGCGCTGCTCGAGCGGCGTCCGGCTGACGCGCACGAGTTCGTGATGCCGACGCAATGCCCCGTGTGCGGATCCGCGATCGAACGTCTGCCGGATGAAGCCATCGCGCGCTGCTCGGGTGGCCTGTTCTGTCCGGCACAGCGCAAACAGGCGCTGTGGCACTTCGCGCAGCGCCGCGCGCTCGATATCGACGGCTTGGGCGAAAAAATCATCGATCAACTGGTTGAACTGAATCTGGTGCGCACGCCCGCGGATCTTTTTAACCTTGGCTTTGCGACACTCGCCGAACTCGACCGCTTTGCTGAGAAGTCCGCGCAGAACCTCATCGATTCGCTGGAAAAGGCCAAGCACACCACGCTCGGGCGCTTCATCTACGCGCTCGGCATCCGGCATGTCGGCGAATCGACGGCGAAGGATCTGGCGAAGCACTTCGGCTCGCTCACGCCGATCATGGATGCGTCCGTCGAAGAACTGCTCGAAGTGAACGATGTCGGCCCTATCGTCGCCGAGGCGATCCATCAGTTCTTTGCCGAGGAGCACAACCGCACGGTCATCGAGCAGTTGCGCGCGCCCGGCAAGGTGACATGGCCGGAAGGACCGCCCGCGCCGAAGGCGCCGCAGGGCGTGCTGGCAGGCAAAACGGTCGTGCTGACGGGCACGCTGCCCACGATGGGCCGCGACGAGGCGAAGGAGTTGCTGGAAGCAGCCGGCGCGAAGGTGGCCGGCTCGGTGTCGAAGAAGACCGATTACGTGGTGGCGGGTGCCGAAGCGGGCAGCAAGCTCGCAAAGGCCGAGGAACTCGGCGTCCCCGTGCTCGACGAAGATGGTATGCGTAAGCTCCTGGAGGGGCAGACAACATGATTCACGAAATCCTCAAGATGGGCGATCCGCGCCTGCTGCGCATCGCCAAGCCGGTCGATCATTTCGACACGCCCGAACTGCACGAGCTCGTCCGGGACATGTTCGAGACGATGCATGACGCCAATGGCGCCGGGCTCGCCGCGCCACAGATCGGCGTCGATCTTCAGGTCGTCATCTTCGGTTTCGGCCATAACGAGCGTTATCCCGACGCGCCCTCCGTGCCGGAAACGGTGCTGATCAATCCGACCATCACGCCCGTTTCTCTGGATACGGAGGAGGGCTGGGAAGGCTGCCTGTCAGTGCCGGGCTTGCGCGGCGCGGTGAGCCGCCTGTCGATGATCCGCTATCACGGCTTCGATCAGTTCGGCAAACCGATCGATCGCGTCGCCGAGGGCTTCCATGCGCGCGTCGTCCAGCATGAATGCGATCATCTGATCGGCAAGCTGTATCCGATGCGAATCACGGATTTCTCCAAGTTCGGCTTTACCGAGGTGCTTTTTCCCGACCTCGATCCGAAATCGGACGATTGAGCTTCAGACGCCGAAAGAGAAAAAGCCCGCGTGAGCGGGCTTTTTTCATCTTGCGAGGCGTCGATGAACTGGCGCCCGATCTCAGAACGACTCGTCCGGACCGAGATAACGCCACTGACCGGGCGGCAATGCGCCGAGCATGACGTGGCCCATTCGCACGCGCTTGAGACCCACGACGTGCAGTCCGACCAGTTCGCACATGCGGCGAATCTGGCGCTTCTTGCCTTCGCGCAGCACGAAGCGCAGTTGCTCGCCGTTCTGCCAGCTAACCATCGCGGGCTTGAGCGGTACGCCGTCGAGTTCGAGCCCGTGGCGCAGTTGCGCGAGGCTTTCGGGCGGGAACTGATGTTCGACGTCCGTCTCCACGTCGCCGTACGCGACGCGCACCAGATATTCCTTGTCGATTTCCGAATGGCCGCCGATCAACTGCTTCGCGATGCGGCCGTCCTGCGTCAACACCAGCAGCCCCGTCGAGTCGATGTCGAGGCGGCCCGCCGGCGCGAGCTGGCGCAGATGCGCGACCGAGAAGCGCGTGTCCGTGTGGTCGCCGTCCCAATGGTTCTCGGGTTTGACGAGCGTCACGGCCGGCTCGTAGCCGTCTTCCGCCTGGCCCGACACGAAGCCGACCGGCTTGTGCACGAGGATCGTCACCAGCTTCATCTGCATGGCTTGCGCGGCGGGATCGATCTGGATATCGGCGTCGGGGCGAACCTTCGTGCCGAGCGTATCGATGACGACGCCGTCGACGGTCACCCAGCCTTTTTCGATCCATTCGTCCGCTTCGCGGCGCGAGCACAGGCCGAGCTCGGACATCAGCTTCGACAGGCGCAGGTTGCCGGGGGCGTCGTTGAATTCGCCCTCGTCGCGATGGCGCGGGGCGGCCTCGGGGCGAGCCTTGCGCGCCGGTTTCGGGGCAGCGCGGTCGAATTGGGCCGGGCGGTCGAAGCTGTCGTCGAGCGAGCGCGGGTCGCGTTTTGCCTTCGGTACGCGCGGTGCTGCGCTGGCTGACGCATCGCCGTCGGTGCGGTTTGCGTACGCGCTCTTCACGGGCTTCGCGTAGGTGCGTTCGCCGCGGGCTTGCGTGTCGTCGCTGCGAGTACGGCTCGGCGCACCGTCGCTGCGTGGGCGGCGGTCGGCGGAAGCGTCGCGCTCGCCGGAGAAGCGCGGGCGGGGCGATTCGCTGCGGTCGCGCGGTGCGCTGCGGCGCTCGTCGCCCTCCCGCGGAGCGCGGGGAGCACGGCGTGCGTCGTCGTCGCGGGAGAAACGCGGTGCGCTACGGCGTTCGTCGCCCTCACGCGGGGCGCGGGGAGCCCGGCGCGCATCGTCGTCACGGCCGACACGCGGCGCACTACGGCGTTCGTCTCCGTCACGCGGTGCGCGGGGGGCGCGGCGTGCGTCGTCATCACGGCCGAAACGCGGTGCGCTGCGGCGTTCATCGCCCTCACGCGGGGCGCGGGGCGCACGGCGTGCATCGTCGTCACGGGAGAAGCGCGGTGCACTTCGGCGTTCGTCACCGTCACGCGGAGCGCGGGGTGGACGGCTTGCGTCGCCGTCACGGGAGAAGCGCGGTGCACTGCGCCGTTCGTCGCCATCGCGGGAAAAGCGCGGTGCGCGTTCGCCTGCGCCCGCCGAGGCGGCGCCACGCGAAGGACGATCCGACGGCGCACGTCGCTCAGTCCGGTCGCCCGCGTCACGGCGGAACCCGCCACTCCCTCCCGCGCCTTCCTTGCGCGCCGGACGGTCACCCGTCGAGCGGCGTTCGAACGAGCCGGAATCGCTACGTTCGCGCGAACCCGCGCCCGCTGCGCGCGCGGGCCGGTCGCCGGAGCGCGGCGACGCGCCGTCACGCGCACCCGCCGACGGTCCGCGTCGCTCGCCCGGGCCGCCCGCCGGCTTGCCGGCAGCGCGCCTCGGTGCTTCGCCGCTAGCTGCCGCGCCTCGGCGTGCAGCACTTGCGCCCGCGGAGCCGGCGCCGCCGCGCGGCCCCGTTGAAGCAGCGCCTTTGGCGGGGGCGGCGGGCCGCGTCGTCTTGCGTGCCGTCGTGCTGCCCGGACGCACAGGGGTGCGCTCGGACGAACTCGGCCGCGGATGCTTGGCTGTCAGTTTGACTCGCATGAAATCTCACACTGCGATCGCGCGCAGCAGCTCCGTTTCGACCTGGATTTGTCGACGGTTGTCAGAGAGGCCGTGTCCATCAAGTAGGAACACGTCCTCGACGCGTTCGCCGAGTGTATTGATCCGCGCCGCATGGACGCCGACCCGGTGCTCGGCCAGCACGCGCGCGATCGAATAAAGAAGGCCCGGCCGGTCGTTGGCCGACACGGACAGGATGTAATACTGGCCGCGCTCGTCGGCCCGCAGGTCGACGCGCGGCGTCACGGGGAACGTGCGCGACAGGCGCGACAGCCGGCCCTTCGACGGCTCCGGCAACAACGTGCCTTCCGCCCTCAGGCGCCCTGCCAGTTCCTGTTCGACGAGGTTGGCGATGTCGCGATAGTGGACGTCACGCTCGGTATGCGCAACGAGAAAGTTGTCGAGCGCATAGCCGTGTCGGGTGGTGCTCACGCGCGCATCGAGCACGGACAGCGAATTGCGGTCGAAATACGCGCAGATGCCCGCGAACAGATCGGGGCGGTCCTTCACGTAGACGAGCACCTGCAGCGCCTCGCCGATGGGCGAGGGACGCGCGCGCACGATCGGCATCTCCGTCTCCACATGACGGTGCAGCACGCGCGTCTGCCACGCGATGTCGGCGGCGTCGTGGCGCAGGAAGTAGCCGACGTCGAGCTTGTCCCACAGCGCGCGGTGCGCGTTCTCGGGCACCGTTTCGAGGCGCAGCAGCGCGAGCGCTTCTTCCTGGCGCTGCTTGAGTTCCGAATGCGCGTCCGGGCGGGCGCCGCCGAGCACGGCGAGCGTCGCACGGTACAGGTCTTCGAGCAGCTTGCCTTTCCACGTGTTCCAGACTTTCGGGCTGGTGCCGCGAATGTCGGCCACCGTCAGGAGATACAGCGCCGTCAGGCGCCGCTCGGTGCCGACCAGGTCGGCGAACCGCTTGATCACTTCCGGGTCGCTCGTGTCCTGCTTCTGCGCGACCTGGCTCATCGTCAGATGATGCTGGACGAGCCAGACGATCAGCGCCGTATCGTCGGCGGAAATGTCGTGCTCGCGGCAGAAGCGGCGCGCGTCGGCCATGCCGAGGGTGGAGTGATCACCGCCGCGGCCCTTCGCGATGTCGTGGAACAGCGCGGCCACGTACAGTACGTACGGCCGCTCGAAGTTCACGATCAACTGGCTGCAGAACGGGTATTCGTGCGCATGCTCGGCCACCGCGAAGCGCCGCATGTTCCGAAGCACCATCAGAATGTGCTGATCGACGGTATAGACGTGATACAGATCATGCTGCATCTGTCCGACGATGCGGCGGAAGTTCAGCAGATAGCGCCCCAGCACGCTGGTCTGGTTCATCAGACGCATCGCATGCGTGATGCCCTGCGGTTGCTTGAGGATTTCCATGAAGAGGCGCCGGTTTTCCGGATCGCGCCGCCAGCGGTGGTCCATCTTGTCGCGCGCGTTGTACAGCGCGCGCAGCGTGCGCGCCGACAGCCCTTTGACGCCGGGCGTCTCTTCGTACAGCAGGAAGGCTTCGAGGATTGCGTTCGGCTCGCGCTCGAAAACGTCGTCACTGGCGATTTCCAGCATGCCCTGTTTCTCGACGAAACGATCGGACAAAACACGAGTAATACCGCTCGTGCTAGGAAAAAGCTGCGCTTCGATGTTCTGGATCAGAATGGTCGACAGCTGCGTGACGGCTTTGGCTGCCCAGTAGTAGCGGCGCATCAGTTGCTCGCTGGCGCGGCGCGTGGACGTGGCCTTGAAGCCGAAGCTCTCGGCGAGCGGATTCTGAAGGTCGAACACCAGAATGTCCTGGCGACGCCCCGCCAGCACGTGCAACCGCGCGCGCAGCGCTTTCAGGAAGCCTTCGTTGCGCCGCAGTTCTCGCGCTTCACGGTCGGTGATCAGGCCGCGCGCATCCAGCTCGCGCCAACTGCTGCCGAAGCCGGCCGCTTGGGTAATCCACAGAATCAGCTGAAGGTCGCGCAGACCGCCTGGACTTTCTTTGACGTTCGGTTCGAGCGAATAAGGCGTGTCCTGGAATTTCGCATGACGCTGGCGCATTTCCAGGACTTTTGCCTGAAAGAACGCGCGGGGATCGAGCGCGTCCCGGTAACGCAGAGAAAAACTCTCAAACAGCGCCGTGCTGCCGACGATGCGCCGCGCTTCGAGCAGCGAAGTCTGCACGGTGACGTCGTTCGCCGATTCCTCGATGCATTGCGAGACCGTGCGCACGCTGCTGCCCAGTTCCAGCCCCAGATCCCACGCGAGCCCGATGAAGCGCTCGATGCGCGCTTCGAGATGCGCCACCGGCTCGTCGGGCAGCAGCACCAGAATGTCGATGTCGGAATGGGGCGCGAGTTCGCCTCGCCCGTATCCGCCGACAGCCAGCAGCGCCAGCGATGCGGGCAGTTCGCACGCGGTCCACGCGCCGCGCAGCGCCTCGTCGGTGATGCGCGCGAGCGCGTGCATCAGCGTGTCGACATTGGTCGCGGTCTTGAAGCGATCGAGCAGCGGGGTCTTGGCCACCTTGTAGTCCGCCTTGAGAGACGTGGCATCGGAAAGGGCGACAGCGTGAACGCTACTCATAGGCGGCGGGTGGCGGGGAAGGTGATCAGGCTGTGGCGGCGGCCGCGATTTGCGGGCGAGCGGGCGTGCCGGCGGAAACAGTCAGCACTTCGTAGCCTGTCGGCGTGACGAGAATGGTGTGCTCCCATTGCGCGGACAGGCTGCGGTCCTTGGTCTTGACGGTCCACTGGTCGGGCATCGTGCGGATGTCGCGGCGGCCGGCGTTGATCATCGGCTCGATCGTGAAGATCATGCCCGCCTGCAGCTCGATGCCCGTGCCGGGGCGGCCGTAGTGCAGCACTTGCGGCTCGTCGTGGAAAACCTGGCCGATGCCGTGCCCGCAATACTCGCGCACGACGCTGTAGCCGAGTCCTTCCGCGTGCTTCTGGATTGCATAACCGATGTCGCCGAGATGCGCGCCCGGGCGCACCTGCTCGATGCCGAGCCACATGCATTCGTACGTGGTCTGGACGAGGCGCTTCGCCATGATCGAGCCTTCGCCGACGATGAACATGCGGCTCGTGTCGCCGTAATAGCCGTTTTTGATGACGGTGACGTCGATATTGAGCGCGTCGCCGTTCTTCAGCGCCTTGTCGCCGGGAATGCCGTGACAGATCACGTCGTTCACCGATGTGCAGACGGCCTTCGGAAACGGCGGATAGCCCGGCGGCTGGTAGTTCAGCGGCGCGGGAATCGTGCCCTGCACGTTCGTCATGTATTCGTGGCACAGGCGGTCGAGTTCGCCCGTCGTGATGCCGGGTTTGACGAACGGCGTGATGTAGTCGAGCACCTCGCTCCCGAGGCGTCCGGCGATGCGCATCTGCGCGATATCGTCTTCGTTTTTGAGCGTAATAGCCATGAGTCGGGCCTGAAATGCGGGTTATCGTGTAATTATCGCACCTTATTCACGTGATCGCTGAAATTTGCAGGGCGCGAGGGCTGGCGGCGGCGCTTGCGGCGGGCGTTCCGCGCGGCTTTGCCGGGCGGCCAGATGGTGCGCGAGCAGGGCAGTTGCTGACGCGGCGGTGCAACCGGCGGTCCGAGCGGGAGCTGCCGGGCAGGTTGAGTCCTGCAATGCTCGCGTGCTATACTCTTTGGCTAAGTCAATCGCCAGTTTGGATATTCAATGTTCAACTCGGCGGCAGGCTTCTTCGTGAGCAGCGTCATCAGGCGCGGTTCGCGGAATTCGCAAGCCGGCGCACCCAGGGTGTTCGCGGCGTCAGGTCTTCCCGAAGCGGCGAAGACGGCGCGGCGGATACGGCAGCCGGCTTAAGACCCAACCCTAGCGGAGATTTTCATGGCAGTTACCATGCGTCAAATGCTGGAAGCCGGTGTCCACTTCGGTCACCAGACGCGCTTCTGGAACCCCAAGATGGCCCCCTTCATCTTCGGCCATCGCAACAAGATTCACATCATCAACCTCGAAAAGACGCTGCCGATGTACAACGACGCGCTGAAGTACGTGCGTCAACTGGCAGCGAACCGCGGCACGATCCTGTTTGTCGGCACGAAGCGTCAATCGCGCGACACGATCGCTGAAGCAGCGCAACGCGCAGGCATGCCGTTCGTCAACGCACGCTGGCTCGGCGGTATGCTGACCAACTTCAAGACGCTGAAGGTTTCGATCAAGCGCCTGAAGGACATGGAAGCAGCGGTCGAGGCAGGCGAGCTCGAGAAGATGAGCAAGAAGGAAGCGCTGCTGTTCGAACGCGAAATCGCCAAGCTGCAAAAGTCGATCGGCGGCGTGAAGGACATGGGCGGCATTCCTGACGCAATTTTCGTCGTCGACGTCGGCTATCACAAGATTGCCGTGACGGAAGCGAACAAGCTGGGCGTGCCCGTCATCGCCGTGGTCGATACGAACCACTCGCCGGAAGGCGTGGATTACGTGATCCCGGGCAACGACGACGCAAGCAAGGCTGTCGCGCTGTACACGCAAGGCGTGGCTGACGCGATCCTCGAAGGCCGTGCGAGCGCGGTCAACGAAGTCGTGCAGGCTGTCCGCGGTGGCGACGGCGACGAGTTCGTCGAGGTCAACGGGGAAGCGTAAAGCACCCTGTGTCCGGCAAAAAAGGGGGCTCTCTATAGGCCCCCTTTTTTTAAGTCGCGACGATCTGAATGAGCGTGCCGCAACGGGCACGCGGCAGCGCCCGAAAAAATGTGCGCTGCGCGGAAACGAAATGCTGTCGCCGGCATCGAATGCGGGCGGCGTGTGACAGACAGACTCAAGGAGCGAATGATGGCGGCAATTACCGCAAGCATGGTGGCAGAACTGCGCGCGAAGACCGATGCGCCGATGATGGAATGCAAGAAGGCGCTGACGGAAGCCGACGGCGACATGGCGCGTGCGGAAGAACTGCTGCGTGTGAAGCTCGGCAACAAGGCAAGCAAGGCAGCGTCGCGCGTCACGGCTGAAGGCGTGATCGCTTCGTTCATCGAAGGCGGCGTTGGCGCGATCGTCGAACTGAACTGCGAAACCGACTTCGTTTCGAAGAACGACGACTTCATCGGCTTCACGAAGCAGGTCGCCGAACTCATCGTCAAGCAGAACCCGGCTGACGTCGCCGCGCTGTCGGCGCTGCCGCTGGAAGGCTCGACGGTCGACGCAGTGCGCTCGGCGCTGGTCGGCAAGATCGGTGAAAACCTGTCGATCCGCCGTTTCGCACGCTTCGAAACGTCGAACAAGCTGGCTGCGTACCTGCACGGCACGCGTATCGGCGTGCTGGTCGAGTACTCGGGCGCGGACGAGCAGGTCGGCAAGGACGTCGCGATGCACATCGCGGCAATGAAGCCGGTCTCGCTGTCGTCGGACGAAGTTCCCGCCGATCTGATCGCCAAGGAACGCAGCATCGCCGAACAGAAGGCTGCTGAATCGGGCAAGCCGGCTGAGATCGTCGCGAAGATGGTCGACGGCTCGGTGCAGAAGTACCTGAAGGAAGTGTCGCTGCTGAACCAGCCGTTCGTGAAGAACGACAAGCAGACGATCGAGCAGATGCTGAAGGCAGCGAACTCGAGCGTGCAGAAGTTCGCGCTGTTCGTGGTCGGCGAGGGCATCGAGAAGCGTCAGGACGACTTCGCGGCCGAAGTCGCTGCGCAAGTCGCTGCTGCAAAGCAGCAATAAGCGTTATTTAAGTTTCACGCAGTACCGTTTCACCCGCGGCGGAGCTGGACTTCGCCGCGGCCGGCAGCGCCACCGGGCTGCGCGCGCGAAAGCCGTGCCTCAGCCACCTGTCGGCAGGCCCCGATCAGTCGTCGAGGCAGGTCAATTTGGCGGCGCTTGCCCGAACCCCTATTTCACCCCTACAGTTAGTTTCTTGTTGTTTGGCGGCTTTTTGCCCTGCTCAGCGCGACCCGGATATCTCTATGCCCACTGCCTATAAACGCGTCCTCCTCAAACTCTCTGGCGAAGCCCTGATGGGCGACGATGCATTCGGCATCAATCGCGCGACGATCGAAAGAATGGTGGCGGACATGGCCGAGGTGGTGCGGCTCGGCACGCAACTGGCGGTGGTGATTGGTGGCGGCAATATCTTTCGTGGCGTGGCGGGCGGCGCAGCGGGCATGGACCGTGCAACGGCTGACTACATGGGCATGCTGGCCACGATGATGAACGCGCTGGCGCTGCAGGACGCAATGCGTCACGCCGGCATCGAGGCGCGCGTGCAGTCGGCGCTGCGCATGGACCAGGTGGTCGAGCCTTACATCCGTCCGCGCGCGATCCGTCAGCTGGAAGAAGGCAAGGTCGTGATCTTCGCGGCCGGCACGGGCAACCCGTTCTTCACGACGGACACTGCTGCTGCGTTGCGCGGCTCGGAAGTGGGCGCCGAAGTGGTGCTGAAGGCGACCAAGGTGGACGGCGTCTACTCGGCTGACCCGAAGAAAGACCCGTCGGCCACGCGCTATACGACGATCAGTTTCGACGAGGCAATCGGCCGCAATCTACAGGTGATGGACGCGACGGCGTTCGCGCTGTGCCGCGACCAGAAGCTGCCGATCCGCGTGTTTTCGATCGTCAAGCCGGGCGCGCTCAAGCGCATCGTGCAGGGCGAAGACGAAGGCACCCTCGTCCACGTGTAAACTCTCTTTCACGTCTGTGGGCTTGAACGCGGGCTCAGGCTGCGCCTCGCGCGCTTATGGGCCCGCATCGTTTTGATGGTTCGGAGGTTTAATCATGTCTTTGGCTGACACCAGGAAAAGCGCTGAGCAAAAGATGCAGCGCTCGATCGACGCGTTCAAGAACGATCTGTCGAAGATCCGTACGGGCCGTGCTCACACGGGCCTGCTCGATCATATTCAGGTCGACTACTACGGCTCGCCCGTGCCGATCTCGCAGGTCGCGAACCTGACGCTGATCGACGCGCGCACGATCGGCGTGCAACCGTGGGAAAAGAAGATGATCACGGTCGTCGAAAAGGCGATCCGCGAATCGGATCTGGGTCTGAACCCGGCGTCGCAAGGCGATGTGATCCGCGTACCGATGCCCGCGCTGACGGAAGAGCGCCGCCGCGAACTGACGAAGGTCGTCAAGAGCGAAGGCGAAACGGCCAAAGTGGCCGTGCGCAACCTGCGCCGCGACGCGAACGAGGCGCTGAAGAAGCTCGTGAAGGACAAGGAAATTTCGGAAGACGACGAGCGCCGCGGTAGCGACGACATCCAGAAGCTGACGGACAAGTTCGTGGCCGAAATCGACAAGCTCGTACAGACCAAGGAAGGCGAGATCATGACGGTTTGACGGTCTGGCGCACACCTGACCTCAAGACTTTCACTGATCATCGTTTCTTTCTTTGCAGCTTTACCCGACGGCCATGACCTATACAAGCTCAACCGTTCGCGTCCCTGACGTCTCAGCCGTACCGCGTCATATCGCGATCATCATGGACGGCAATGGCCGTTGGGCGACGCAACGCCGCCTGCCGCGCGTGGCAGGCCATACGCGCGGCGTCGATGCCGTGCGCGCAGCCGTCGAGGCGTGCGCGCGCCAGGGCGTCGAATATCTGACGCTGTTTGCATTCAGTTCGGAAAACTGGCGCCGTCCGACCGACGAAGTGTCGTTCCTGATGCGCCTGTTCGTGACCGCGCTCGAGCGCGAGATCGGCAAGCTGCACGCGAACGGCATCCGCCTGCGCGTGGTTGGCGATCTGTCCATGTTCGACAAGAAGATTCAGGATCTGATCGCGCGCGCCGAAACCAAGACGGCGCGCAACACGCGCCTCACGCTCACCATCGCCGCGAACTATGGCGGCCGCTGGGACATCATGCAGGCCACGCGCAAGCTGGTCGAGCAGTCGGTGGCGGCGGGGCGTCCCGTCGAGGTCAACGAAGATGCCTTCGCCGAGCATCTTGCGATGGCCTACGCACCCGAGCCGGACCTGTTCATCCGCACGGGTGGCGAGCAGCGCATCAGCAACTTCCTGCTGTGGCAGCTCGCCTACACCGAGTTCTATTTCACCGACACCTACTGGCCGGATTTCGACGCCGACGCGCTCGGCCGCGCCATCGGTTCATACACGGAGCGCGAGCGCCGCTTCGGACGCACGAGCGCGCAGCTCGAGCCGCAATCGCAAAACGTCGATTCGCTTCCATGTTAAAAACCCGTGTCATCACGGCGATCGTCCTGCTGGCTATTCTTCTGCCTGTCACGCTTTGGGCGCCGATCGGCGGCTTTGGCGCGCTGATCGCCTTCGTCGTCGTGTTCGCCGCATGGGAATGGGCGCGGCTTCTGAAGCTGCCGGGCGCCGGTCCCGTGATCTACGCGATCGTCGCCGCGCTGGCGCTGGTTGCCAGCACGAAGCTCGGCACGGGCGTCACGGCGCCGCGACCGCTGTTCGAAGCGTCGTCAATCTTCTGGATATTCGCCGGCCCGTTCGTGCTGCTGCGCAAGCCGACGCTCGCGCAAGGCGCATGGCGGCCGTTCCTGCTGCTGGCGGGCGTGGTCGTGTTCGCCGCCTGCTGGCATGCGCTCGTCGCGGCGCGGATGGCGGGCGTGCCGTTCGTGCTTTCCCTGCTGCTGGTGGTCTGGTTGGCCGATATCGGCGCATACTTTGCGGGTAAGGCGTTTGGAAAGCACAAACTCGCGCCGTCGATCAGTCCCGGCAAGACCTGGGAAGGCGCGTTCGGCGGGTGGCTGGCCGTGATGATCGTCGCGGCCCTGACTGTCATCACACGTGCCTTCGCGCCGACCCTGTTTTCCGCGCTGCTCGACCATCTGGGCACCGCTCGTGCGTTTGCCACGCTGACCTTGCTGGTCGTGTTCAGCGTGGTGGGCGATCTGTTCGAATCGATGCTCAAGCGCCAGGCGGGCGTGAAGGATTCGAGCAATCTGCTGCCGGGTCACGGCGGCGTGCTCGACCGCATCGACGCTTTGTTGCCGGTGCTGCCGCTTGCGATGCTCGTGTTGTCGTAGCCATCGGCTAGAGAAAGAGATATGCAAAAACGAATTAGTTTGCTCGGTTCCACGGGCTCGATCGGAGACAGCACGCTCGACGTCGTCGGGCGTCATCCTGAGCGCTTCTCGGTGTACGCGCTGACGGCGCACCGCAACGGTGACAAGCTCGTCGAGCAATGCCTGCGCTTCAAGCCCGAAGTGGCCGTGGTCGGCGATGCCGATACGGCTGCGAGCGTCGCGGCGAAACTGCGCGCAGCGGGTTGCAAGACCGAGGTGACTTACGGTCCGCAGGCATTGGTCGACGTGTCGAAGAGCGACGGCTGCGACACCGTCGTCGCGGCGATCGTCGGTGCGGCCGGCCTCGAGCCGAGCCTCGCGGCGGCGCGCGCGGGCAAACGCATCCTGCTCGCCAACAAGGAAGCGCTCGTGATGTCGGGCGCGATCTTCATGGACGCAGTGCGCGACAACGGCGCGATCCTGCTGCCCGTCGACAGCGAACACAACGCGATCTTCCAGTGCCTGCCGCGCGAATCGGCGCTGCATGGCGGCGTGTCGAAGATCATCCTGACGGCCTCGGGCGGTCCGTTCCGCACACGCGAACCGTCCAGTCTCGTCGACATCACGCCGGAAGAAGCGTGCAAGCATCCGAACTGGGTGATGGGCCGCAAGATTTCCGTCGATTCCGCGACGATGATGAACAAGGGCCTCGAAGTGATCGAGGCACATTGGCTCTTCAATCTGCCCGGCGATCGCATCGACGTGCTGATTCACCCGCAGAGCGTGATCCACTCGCTGGTGTCGTACGTGGACGGTTCGGTGCTCGCGCAACTGGGCAACCCGGACATGCGCACGCCGATCGCGCACGCGCTGGCCTTCCCCGATCGCGTCGATTCCGGTGTCGCGCAACTCGATCTCGCGCAGATCGCGCAGCTGTCGTTCGAGAAGCCTGATTACATGCGCTTCCCGTGCCTCGCGCTCGCGATGAAGGCGCTGGCTGAAGGCGGCGTCGCGAGCGCCGCGCTGAACGCGGCAAACGAGATTGCCGTCGAAGCATTTCTGACGCGCCGCATTGGCTTCATGGCGATCGCCCAGGTCGTCGATGCCGTGCTGAACGCATTGCCCAACCGCGAGGCGTCGAGCCTCGCTGACGTGGTCGACGCCGACGCCGCTGCGCGCCGCGCCGCCCACGCTTTCATCGACGGTCTGCCGGCGGGCGCTCGCCTTACGGAACGCGCCGTCCAGTGAGGCGTTTATGAACCTGCTGATCGAACTGGTCGCCTTCGCAGTCGCGATTGGCGTACTGGTGGTCGTCCATGAGTATGGCCACTACAGCATCGCTCGCCTGTGCGGCGTCAAGGTGTTGCGTTTTTCGATTGGCTTCGGCAAGCCGCTCGCGCGCTGGGTCAGCAAGAAGACGGGAACCGAGTGGACCATCGCGGCGCTGCCGCTCGGCGGCTACGTCAAGATGCTCGACGAGCGCGAAGAGGGCGCGCCCATTGCGCCCGAAGACCTGCCGCGCGCGTTCAACCGTCAATCGGTCGGCAAGCGCATCGCGATCGTGGCGGCCGGACCGATCGCCAACTTCATTCTTGCCATCGTGCTGTTCGCAGCCGTGTTCGCGACGGGCGTCACCGAGCCCGCGGCGATCGTCGCGGCGCCTGCTGTCGAGACGGCCGCCGCGCACGCGGGCTTCGACGGCGGCGAAACCGTGGTTGCCGTGCGCGATGCGAATGCGGGCGAATCGGAACCCGTGCGCTCGTGGTCCGATCTGCGCTGGAAGCTGCTCGGCGCCGCGTTCGATCACAAGCGCGTCGTGCTGACCGCGAAGGACACGCACGGTACGTTCGACTTCCCGCTCGACTTGCAAAATCTTTCCGACAAGGAAGTCGATGACGACTTCATGTCACGCCTCGGTTTCGAACCGGGTGGCGGGACGCTGTCGGTGGCGGGCGTGCAGCCGGGCAGCGCGGCCTTGCAGGCGGGACTGCTGGCGGGCGACCGGATTCGCGCCGTCGACGGTCATCCCGCCGACAACGCGACCACCTTCATCAACTACATCAAGTCGCACGCGGGCAAGCCGATCGTGCTGCAAATCGAGCGCGGCGCGAAGAATCAGCAGGCGGGTGCATTACAGAACCTAACCATCGTACCGGGCGCGCAGCGCGACGAAACGACGGGGCAACCCATCGGCCGTATCGGCGCCGAGCTCGCAACGCAGGTGCCGTCCATCGACGTCCGCTATGGTCCTGTCGACAGCGTGCGCCTCGGCGCGCATCGCACGTGGGACCTTGCTGTGTACTCGGTGCGGATGTTCGGCCGGATGATCGTCGGCGAAGCGTCGTTGAAGAATCTGTCTGGTCCGGTGACCATCGCGGACTATGCGGGCAAGAGCGCGAGACTCGGTCCGTCAGCATTCCTTTCGTTCCTCGCGCTTGTGAGCATAAGCCTCGGCGTGCTCAACCTTTTACCAATACCGGTATTGGACGGGGGGCATCTGTTATATTATCTGGTTGAAGCTGTTACCGGCAAAGCTGTATCCGATCGCTGGCAGCTCGTTCTTCAAAGAGCGGGACTGGCTTGTATCGTCGCCTTGTCGGCGATCGCGCTGTTCAACGATCTTGCTCGTTTAATCCATTTTTAAAGTGTCTGGCGGCGTACGATGGCGCCCGCCTGACCTGATGCAGCTATACACACTGGGGAAGCACGTTGTTTAAACCTCATCGCTTTGTTCCAAAGACGGTTGTAGCCGCGGCAATCGCCGCGCATGGGCTGGTAGCTCACGCGACGACACCCTTTGTGGTGAAAGACATTCGGATCGAAGGGCTGCAACGGGTAGAACCCGGCACGGTGTTCTCCTATCTTCCCATCAAGCAAGGCGATACGTTTTCCGACGAAAAGGCTTCCGAAGCCATTCGCGCTCTGTACGCAACGGGCTTCTTCAACGACGTGAAGATCGCCACGGAAGGCGACGTCGTGGTGGTCCAGGTGCTCGAGCGTCCCGCCATCGGTACGATCGACTTCTCCGGCCTGCACGAGTTCGAGAAGGACAACCTGATCAAGGCGCTGCGAGCCGTCGGCCTTTCCCAGGGCCGCTATTATGACAAGGCGCTCGTCGACAAGGCCGAACAGGAACTGAAGCGCCAGTATCTGACGCGCGGTTTCTACGCAGCTGAAGTCACGACTACGATCACGCCGATCGATCGCAACCGTGTTGCGGTCCTGTTCGCCGTGATCGAAGGTCCGAGCGCGAAGATCCGTCAGATCAACTTCATCGGCAACAAGTCGTTCAGCACGGGCACGCTGCGCGACGAAATGCAGCTGTCCACGCCGAACTGGTTCTCGTGGTACACGAAGAACGACCTGTATTCGAAAGAAAAGCTCACGGGCGACCTCGAGAACGTCCGCTCGTACTACCTGAATCGCGGCTATCTCGAGTTCAACATCGAGTCGACGCAGGTGTCGATCACACCCGACAAGAAGGACATGTATCTGACGGTGACGCTGCACGAAGGCGAGCCGTACACGATCAACAGCATCAAGCTCGCGGGCAATCTGCTCGACCGCGAAGCCGAGCTGAACAAGTTGATCAAGATCAAACCGGGCGACAAGTTTTCGGCCGAAAAACTGCAGGCCACGACGAAGGCCATCGTCGACAAGCTCGGCGAATACGGCTATGCATTCGCGACCGTGAACGCGCTGCCGCAGATCGACCAGGAACATCACAAGGTCGACCTGACGCTGCAGGTCGATCCGAGCCGCCGCGTGTACGTGCGCCGCATCAACGTGGTCGGCAACACGCGTACGCGTGACGAAGTCGTGCGCCGTGAAATGCGCCAGCTCGAAAGCTCGTGGTTCGATTCGAACCGCCTCGCGCTGTCGAAGGACCGTATCAACCGTCTTGGCTACTTCACGGACGTGGACGTCACGACGATTCCCGTCGAAGGCACGCCGGACCAGGTGGACGTCGACGTGAAGGTCGCCGAAAAGCCGACGGGCGCGATTACGCTGGGCGCGGGCTTCTCGTCGACGGACAAGGTGGTGCTGTCGGCGGGCGTGTCGCAGGACAACGTGTTCGGTTCGGGCACGAGCCTTTCGGTGAACGTGAACACCGCGAAGACGTACCGTACGTTGACGGTGACGCAGGTCGACCCGTATTTCACGGTCGACGGCATCAAGCGCATCACCGACGTCTACTACCGCACCTATGAGCCGCTGTACTACTCAACGGATTCGAGCTTCCGTATCGTCACGATGGGTGGCGACCTGAAGTTCGGCATTCCGTTCTCGGAAGTGGACACGGTGTACTTCGGCGCGGGCTTCGAGCAAAACACGCTTGACGTCGACGCGAACACGCCGCAGGCCTACAAGAACTACGTGCAGGACTTCGGCCGCGTGTCGAACAACGTGCCGCTGACGGTCGGCTGGTCGCGCGATGCGCGTGACAGCGCGCTGGTGCCGAGCCGCGGCTACTTTACGCAGGCCAACGCCGAATACGGCACGCCGATCGGCGGCACCCAGTACTACAAGGCCGACTTGCAGGCGCAGTACTATTACTCGTTCTCGCGCGGCTTCGTGCTTGGCTTCAACGTGCAGGGCGGTTACGGCAACGGCATCGGCAACGCGTACCCGATCTTCAAGAACTACTACGCGGGCGGTATCGGCTCGGTCCGTGGCTATGAACCGAGCTCGCTGGGTCCGCGCGACAAGGTCACGAACGACCCGATCGGCGGCAACAAGATGTTCGTCAGCAACGTCGAACTCACGTTCCCGCTGCCGGGCACGGGCTATGACCGCACGCTGCGTGTGTTCACCTTCCTCGACGCCGGTAACGTCTGGGGCGATTCCCGTCAGGGCGGCGACACGACGGTCGGTTCGAACGGCTTGCGCTACGGTTACGGTGTCGGTCTCGCGTGGATTTCGCCGATCGGACCGCTCAAGCTGTCGCTGGGCTTCCCGCTCCAGAAGCATACGGGCGACCAGTATCAGAAGTTCCAGTTCCAGATCGGTACGGCGTTCTGATCGCGCGCGCCGGAACTGGAACCCCTTACAGCATCGAGAGGATGACTTTGCTAACTGGTATGTTTTCGAAACGTGTGGCGTGTGCAATGGCGCTTGCCATGACGCTCGGCGTGGGCGCGGCGAACGCCGCGCTGGCGCAGGAAGCGCGAATCGCCGCGGTGAATTCGGATCGCATCCTGCGTGAGTCGGCGGCGGCGAAAGCGGCGCAGACCAAGCTCGAAGCGGAGTTCGCGAAGCGCGACAAGGACCTGCAGGACATGGCGCAGCGTCTGAAGTCGCTGTCCGACTCGCTCGACAAGAACGGCGCATCGCTGGCGCCGGCCGATCGCGCGCAGAAGCAGCGCGACCTGTCGCAGCTCGACACGGATTTCCAGCGCAAGCAGCGCGAATTCCGCGAAGACCTGAACCAGCGCCGCAATGAAGAACTGGCGGCTGTGCTCGACCGCGCGAACAAGGTCATCAAGCAGATCGCCGAGCAGCAACACTACGATCTGATCGTGCAGGAAGCCGTCTATGTCAGCCCGCGTATCGACATCACCGACCAGGTGCTGAAGGCGCTGGCCGCGTCGGGCAATTGAAGCCGGGCCGGACGGCGCCCACGCCAGCCGTCCGGCGCACACCTTCCGGCGCGCGCGAGATCCGCGAAAAGCGCGCAAGTTAGGCAACTGAACAGCAGGAGCAGTACACGCATGGCATTCACGCTCGAGGAGATCGTCCAGCAGTTCGGCGGAGAGATCGTCGGCGATCGCGCGCACCGCGTCGGCAATCTGGCGCCGCTCGATCAGGCTGGCCCCGATCAACTGGCGTTTCTCGCCAACCCGAAGTATCTGGCGCAAGTCGAGACGACGCGCGCGGGCGCGGTGCTGATCAACGCGGCGGATCTGGAGAAGGTCACGTCGCGCGACGGTCGTAATTTCATCGTCACGCCGAATCCCTACGCTTACTTTGCGCGCCTCGCGCAGGCCTTCATCGACATGGCCTCGCCGAAGGCGAAGCCTGGCGTGCATCCGAGCGCAACCATCGACCCGTCCGCGCAGATCGCCGCGAGCGCCGTGATCGGCCCGAATGTGACGGTCGAGGCGGGTGTGTCGATCGGCGAAAACGTGCGTCTGGACGCGAACGTATTCGTCGGGCGCGGCACGCAGATTGCGGCGGGCTCGCATCTGTATCCGAACGTCGCCGTGTATCACGGCTGCACGATCGGCGAGCGCGCCATCGTCCACGCGGGCGCCGTGATCGGCTCGGACGGCTTTGGTTTTGCGCCGGACTTCGTCGGCGAAGGCGATGCGCGCACGGGCAGCTGGGTCAAGATTCCGCAGGTTGGCGGCGTGTCGATCGGACCGGACGTCGAAATCGGCGCAAATACCGCGATCGACCGCGGCGCGATGGCCGATACTGTCATCGAAGAATGCGTGAAGATCGATAACCTCGTGCAGATCGGCCACAACTGCAAGATCGGCGCCTACACGGTGATTGCCGGTTGCGCGGGCATCGCGGGCAGCACGACGATCGGCCGTCACTGCATGATCGGCGGCGCGGTCGGCATCGCTGGCCACGTGACGCTGGCCGACTACGTGATCGTCACGGCCAAGTCGGGTGTATCGAAGTCGCTTCTGAAGCCCGGCATGTACACGAGCGCTTTCCCGGCCGTCGACCATGCCGACTGGAACAAGAGTGCCGCGTTGATGCGCAACCTCGACAAGTTGCGCGATCGCATCAAGGCGCTCGAAGCCGCAGTCGCCAGCGCCTCCGGAGACAAGGCGTAAGCATCTCGGGCACCATAGGCACGACCGGAAGGAAACGCCGGCGCGCGCGGCCCCCGGATCGCGCGCAGCCGGAACAGGAACGGGCGGCAGGGCGCGTCGTCATCATCCAGCCCCTTGCACCCAGCATTCGCAGTCATCATCGCGCAACCCTTGCGTGAGCAGAAACACCATGAGCACCGAAAAAATCAATCTCGACATTCACAAGATTCTCACGCTGCTGCCCCACCGCTATCCGATCCTGCTGGTCGATCGGGTGCTCGAACTCGAGCCGCACAAGAGCATCAAAGCGCTGAAGAATGTGTCGATCAACGAACCGTACTTCATGGGTCACTTCCCGAAGCGCCCGGTTATGCCTGGCGTGCTGATTCTGGAAGCGCTCGCGCAGACGGCAGCGCTCCTGACCTTCGCGGAAGAGCCGCACGATCCGAACAACACGCTGTACCTGTTCGTCGGCATCGACAATGCGCGCTTCAAGCGGGTCGTCGAGCCGGGCGACCAGTTGATCCTGAACGTCACGTTCGAGCGCCATATGCGCGGCATCTGGAAGTTCAAGGCGCGCGCGGAAGTGGACGGCCAGGTGGCTGCCGAAGCCGACCTGATGTGCGCGGTGCGCCAGACGGACAGCGAGTAATGCCAGCGGCCGGGCAGCCGTGAACGGTATGCCCGGTAACGCGCGAGGCAGAACCATCGAAACCTTGAGCGGTCACAAAACGGGTTGCATCGTGACCGCTTCAACGCGTCGGATGACGCCGCAGCGTCATCGGCGCCATGTAACTGATACGCGGAAATACTAGCGAGGGCGCATGAGCAGGATTCATCCTACTGCGATCATCGAGTCGGGCGCACAGCTCGACGAAACGGTCGAAATCGGACCGTACGCGGTTGTCGGCGCGCACGTCACGATCGGCGCACGCACGACCGTCGGTTCGCACAGCGTGATCGAAGGCCACACGACGATCGGCGAAGACAACCGGATCGGTCATTACGCATCGGTCGGCGGACGTCCGCAGGACATGAAGTACCGGGACGAGTCGACGCAGCTCGTGATCGGCAATCGCAACACGATCCGCGAGTTCACCACGATCCACACGGGCACCGTGCAGGACAAGGGCGTTACGACGCTCGGCGACGACAACTGGATCATGGCCTACGTGCATATCGGCCACGACTGCCAGATCGGCAGCAACGTGATCCTGTCGAGCAACGCGCAGATGGCGGGCCACGTGATCATCGGCGATCACGCGATCGTCGGCGGCATGTCGGGCGTGCATCAGTTCGTGCGGATCGGTGCGCATTCGATGCTGGGCGGCGCTTCGGCGCTCGTGCAGGACATTCCGCCGTTCGTGATCGCGGCGGGCAACAAGGCGGAGCCGCACGGCATCAACGTCGAAGGGCTGCGCCGTCGTGGCTTTTCGCCGGATGCGATCTCGGCGCTGCGCTCGGCCTACCGTCTGTTGTACAAGAACGGCCTGTCGCTCGAAGAGGCGAAAGTGCAGTTGCGCGAGCTCGCAACGGCGGGCGGTGACGGCGACGAGCCGGTGCGCGCGCTCGTCGAGTTCGTCGAGCAATCGCAGCGCGGCATCATCCGCTAACCGATGCCGTTGCCTACCAGTCCGCTACGGCTCGCAATGGTGGCCGGCGAGCCGTCGGGCGATCTGCTGGCGGCTTCGTTGATGGACGGGCTCGCCGCCCGTCTGCCTGACACCACGCAGTACTTCGGTATTGGCGGCCCGCGCATGATCGCGAAGGGCTTCGACGCGCATTTTCCGATGGAAAAACTGTCGGTGCGCGGCTACGTCGAAGCGCTGAAGCACATTCCCGAAATTCTCGGCATTCGCAACGAGCTGAAGCGCCAGCTACTGGCCGAGCCGCCGTCCGCCTTTATCGGCGTCGATGCACCCGACTTCAACTTCGGCCTCGAGCATCCGTTGCGCGACGCGGGCATTCCGACCATTCATTTCGTCTGTCCGTCGATCTGGGCGTGGCGCGGTGGCCGCATCAAGAAGATCGTCAAGGCCGTCGATCACATGCTGTGCGTGTTCCCGTTCGAAAAGGCGCTGCTCGAGAAATCGGGCGTGACGGCGACCTATGTCGGACACCCGCTCGCTGACGAGATTCCGCTCGAACCCGACACAGCAGGCGCGCGCCGCGTGCTCGGCCTGCCCGAAAGCGGCCCGGTGATCGCGGTGCTGCCGGGCAGCCGGCGCTCGGAAATCTCGCTGATCGGCCCGACGTTCTTCGACGCAATGGAACTGATGTTGCAGCGCGAACCGGGCGTGCGTTTCGTGATGCCGGCGGCGACGCCGGCGCTGCGCGAGCTGCTCAAGCCGCTCGTCGAAGCGCATCCGAAGCTGCCGCTGACGCTGACGGACGGCAACGCGCAGATCGCGATGACGGCCGCCGACGCGATTCTCGTGAAAAGCGGCACGGTCACGCTGGAAGCGGCGCTGCTGAAAAAGCCGATGGTGATCTCGTACAAAGTGCCCTGGCTGACGGGACAGATCATGCGCCGGCAGGGTTATCTGCCGTACGTCGGCTTGCCAAATATTCTGGCGGGGCGTTTCGTCGTGCCGGAGATTCTGCAGCACTTCGCGACGCCAGAAGCACTGGCGGATGCCACGCTGACCCAGTTGCGCGACGACGCAAACCGGCGCACGCTGACGGAAATCTTCACCGAGATGCATCACGTGCTCAAGCAGAACACCGCGCAGCGGGCTGCGGAAGCGGTCGTCGCCGTCATTGAAGCGCGCCGGGGGCGTCCATGACCCGCGCAACGGCCGTG
>Ga0247692_1000020_pt1 | contig 38633 bp, 45 predicted proteins | sample CNK33_metaG_FD_183041 | JGI IMG/M metagenome (GOLD analysis project Ga0247692, IMG submission 183041) | Soil microbial communities from Purdue University Martell Research Forest, Indiana, United States - CNK33 | ecosystem: Environmental > Terrestrial > Soil > Temperate forest > Bulk soil...
CGTGTCGATCACGGTGAAGCTGATCGCGCCGATCGCGATGGAAGAAGGTCTGCGCTTCGCAATCCGCGAAGGTGGCCGTACCGTCGGCGCAGGTGTCGTTGCCAAGATCATCGAGTAAGCCAGCTAGTTCTCGTTGATCGGTTGTTTCGGGGTTGGCGATGCCGCCGACCCCAATGGTTTAGGGGTATAGCTCAACTGGCAGAGCGTCGGTCTCCAAAACCGAAGGTTGGGGGTTCGATTCCCTCTGCCCCTGCCAATTCTCGCGTCGCATGTGGCGCTCGTTAAGGTGTTATGGCGAATCCTTCCGTCGAAACTGTTAATACTTCCAGCGACAAGCTGATGCTCGTCGCCGGCGTATTGTTGGTCTTGGCCGGGTTCGTGGGGTTCTTCTGGCTGAATGGCCAAGAGTGGTACGTCCGCGGAGCAGCTCTGGCTGTCGGACTGATCGCAGGCGTCGCAGTCGGTCTTCTCTCAGCGCCCGGCAAAGGTTTTATCGCGTTCGCCAAAGATTCGTACAAAGAAGTCCGCAAGGTTGTCTGGCCGACCCGCAAGGAAGCAAGTCAAACGACTCTGGTGGTTTTCGGGTTTGTACTGATCATGGCGGTGTTCCTCTGGATCTGTGATAAATCCATCGAGTGGACAATTTTCTCGGCGATTCTGGGTTGGAAATGATATGAGTGATATTCCGGCATCCCCGAGCGGAAAACGTTGGTACGTTGTGCACGCCTACTCCGGTATGGAGAAGAGCGTGCAACGTGCGCTTCAGGAGCGCATTGAACGTGCTGGCATGCAGGACAAATTTGGCCAGATTCTCGTCCCGACCGAAGAAGTCGTCGAGGTGAAGGGTGGCCACAAGTCGGTGACTGAGCGCCGTTTCTTTCCGGGCTATGTGCTCGTGGAAATGGAGATGACAGACGAGACGTGGCACCTCGTGAAAAACACGGCAAAGGTGACCGGTTTCGTGGGCGGTGCGCGCAATCGTCCAAGTCCGATTTCCCCGCGGGAAGTCGAGAAGATCATGTCGCAGATGCAGGAAGGCGTCGAGAAGCCGCGCCCGAAAACCCTGTTCGAAGTGGGAGAGATGGTTCGCGTAAAAGACGGTCCATTTACCGACTTCAACGGCAGCGTCGAGGAAGTGAACTACGAAAAGTCGCGTGTCCGTGTATCCGTGACGATTTTCGGTCGTGCGACGCCGGTCGAATTGGAATTCGGTCAGGTCGAAAAGCTGTAAGTCAGGTTTCGCGGATCGCGCCAGACGGTGCGGTCCGTCTTTCGCGCTTACGGTCCGCGTAATGGCCGTTGAGGAGCGTCGGTAGTCGAAGCTTGGCGAGGGCGCGTTACTACTCACCGAACGCACTCGCGTTCCAAAGAGGTTTTTCAACATGGCAAAGAAAATCATCGGCTTTATCAAGCTGCAGATTCCTGCAGGTAAAGCCAATCCGTCGCCGCCGGTTGGTCCGGCACTGGGTCAGCGCGGCCTGAACATCATGGAGTTCTGCAAGGCGTTCAATGCGCAGACTCAAGCGATGGAGCCGGGTCTGCCGATTCCGGTCGTCATCACCGCGTTCGCAGACAAGAGCTTCACGTTCGTTCTGAAGACGCCGCCGGCTACGGTCCTGATCAAGAAGGCTGCGAAGCTCGACAAGGGTTCGAGCAAGCCGCACACCGACAAGGTCGGCAAGATCACGCGCGCCCAAGCTGAAGAAATCGCCAAGACCAAGATGCCGGATCTTACGGCAGCTGATCTGGACGCAGCGGTTCGTACGATCGCTGGTAGCGCCCGCTCGATGGGCATCACCGTGGAGGGCGTGTAAATGGCTAAGCTTTCGAAGCGTCTGCAAGCATTTGCAAACAAGGTTGATCGTCAAAAGCTGTACGCGATCGATGAGGCCCTGTCGCTCGTGAAGGAATGCGCAAGCGCGAAGTTCGACGAATCGATCGACGTCGCAGTGCAACTCGGCATCGACGCGAAGAAGTCGGATCAGGTAGTTCGTGGCTCGGTCGTTCTGCCGGCTGGTACCGGTAAGTCGGTTCGTGTTGCTGTGTTCGCCCAAGGCGAAAAGGCCGAGCAGGCTCGTGCAGCTGGCGCTGAAATCGTCGGCATGGAAGACCTGGCTGAGCAAGTCAAGGCCGGCAACCTGAATTTCGACGTCGTGATCGCTTCGCCGGATACGATGCGTGTGGTCGGTACGCTGGGTCAGATCCTCGGCCCGCGCGGCCTGATGCCGAACCCGAAGGTCGGCACGGTCACGCCGGACGTCGCGACGGCAGTCAAGAACGCAAAGGCCGGTCAGGTTCAGTTCCGTGTCGACAAGGCCGGTATCATCCACGCAACCATCGGTCGGGCATCGTTCGAGCCGACGGCTCTGCGTTCGAACCTGAGCGCGCTGGTCGAAGCGCTGCAAAAGGCGAAACCGGCAACGAGCAAGGGCGTGTACCTGCGCAAGATCGCACTGTCGAGCACTATGGGTGTTGGCGTGCGCGTCGATCAGGCAACGCTGGCAGCGCAGTAAAGTTTTAACCGCTTCGGTCGAAAGGCTGGGGCGATTTAAGGGCTTTGGGCGGTCGCGAGGTTGCAGTCTGAATCTGGCGGCCGGTTGTCAAAGACCGTTGGTGGAGGTGCAGCAGTTGGGTGCTTCCTTAATTCAAGCCAACGCAGATGGCGAACCCGAAAAAGTTTTGAAGTGGTGAAGCCGTTCGATTCCCACAGCCATGTGGATCTCGAGCGGTCGAAGTACTCCTGACTGGTCGGACGCCGTTGTTGAACGCGATGTGCGAGGCATGTGCCGAGTGCATCGAATCTGGAGGTTAACCGTGCCACTTAACAAAGAAAGTAAGCAGGCCGTCGTAGCTGAGGTTTCCGCGCAAGTCGCGAAAGCTCAGACGGTGGTTCTGGCTGAGTATCGTGGGATCACGGTTGGCGATCTGACCAAGCTGCGCGCGAAAGCGCGCGAGCAACAGGTGTATCTGCGCGTGTTGAAGAACACGCTGGCGCGTCGCGCTGTCGAAGGTACCCCGTTTGCTCCGCTGGCTGAGCAGATGACTGGTCCGCTGATCTACGGCATCTCGGAAGATGCAATTGCTGCTGCGAAGGTCGTTAATGACTTCAGCAAGAGCAATGACAAGTTGGTCATCAAGGCCGGTTCCTACGAAGGCAAGGTGATGGACAAGGCGGGCGTGCAAGCGCTGGCCAACATCCCGAGCCGCGAGGAACTGCTCTCCAAGCTGTTGTTCGTTATGCAAGCTCCTGTTTCTGGCTTCGCGCGTGCTCTGGCCGCGCTGGCAGAAAAGAAGGAAAGCGAAGCTGCGTAAGCAGTGCATCGACGCACTTCAGTCGAGCGTAATTGATCGCTGGCTGTATCCGAATTCAATTTAGGAGTATTTCAAATGGCAATCGCAAAAGAAGACATCCTCGAAGCCGTAAGCTCGATGTCGGTTCTGGAACTGAACGAACTGGTCAAGGCGTTCGAAGAGAAGTTTGGCGTGTCGGCAGCTGCTGTCGCAGTGGCAGGCCCGGCAGGCGGCGGCGCTGCAGCCGCTGTTGAAGAGCAAACGGAATTCACGGTCAACCTGACGGAAGTCGGCGCGAACAAGGTTTCCGTTATTAAGGCAGTTCGTGAACTGACGGGCCTGGGCTTGAAGGAAGCGAAGGACCTGGTCGACGGTGCACCGAAGCCTGTTAAGGAAGCGGTACCGAAGGCTGCTGCTGAAGAAGCCAAGAAGAAGCTGGAAGAAGCCGGCGCGAAGGCTGAAATCAAGTAAGTTTCGGCGCGCTGTGCGAAGGCTGGCGGTTTTCCACCGCCGGCCTTTTTGTGCTTTGTGGGAACGACGTTTTTGCACTCAAGTTTCGGCAAAAACGTGCTCCCAGAAGCCAAAGAAAATCGCCGTTCGGCAAGTTCGACTGGCGCTTCTCTTTGTCTTCTGAAGCGACTGCAGAAGGCAAGTTTGGTCGGGTAGCGGGCAACACAGGCATCCGCTGCCGTCAGCCAGCGGTTGGTAGCGGCCAACCACCAAGCTTCTAGGCTCGTTCAAGCCATCGGACGGCCAACGGGTCTCAGTCGGTGAACACTCGGGTTGTCACATCAAGGTATCCCGCCTCGACAACAATGCCCGCCGTGATTCGGAGATCGTATGCAATATTCCTTCACCGAGAAGAAGCGTATTCGCAAGAGTTTCGCGAAGCGCCCCATCGTTCACCAAGTACCTTTCCTGCTGGCTACCCAGCTTGAATCATTCAGCACGTTTCTGCAAGCAGAAGTGCCCACAGTGCAGCGCAAACCGGAAGGTCTGCAAGCTGCGTTCACGTCAGTTTTTCCCATTGTTTCGCATAACGGCTTCGCTCGTCTAGAGTTCGTCAGCTACATGCTGTCGCCGCCGGCATTCAACATCAAGGAATGCCAGCAGCGCGGTCTGACTTACTGCTCGGCGCTGCGTGCCAAGGTGCGTCTGGTGCTGCTCGACAAAGAATCGCCGAGCAAGCCCGTCGTCAAGGAAGTGAAGGAGCAGGAAGTGTACATGGGCGAAATTCCGCTCATGACGCCGACTGGCTCGTTCGTCATCAACGGCACGGAACGTGTGATCGTGTCGCAGCTGCACCGTTCGCCTGGCGTGTTCTTCGAACACGACAAGGGCAAGACGCACAGCTCCGGCAAGCTGCTGTTCTCGGCACGGATCAGCCCTTACCGTGGCTCGTGGCTAGACTTCGAATTCGACCCGAAGGACGTGCTGTACTTCCGCGTCGACCGTCGTCGCAAGATGCCCGTCACGATCCTGCTGAAGGCAATCGGCCTGACGCCGGAACAGATCCTCGCGAACTTCTTCGTGTTCGATAACTTCACGCTGATGCCGGAAGGCGCGCAGATGGAGTTCGTGCCGGAGCGTCTGCGTGGTGAAGTCGCGCGCTTCGACATTACGGATCGCGACGGCAAGGTCATCGTCCAGAAGGACAAGCGCATCAACGCGAAGCACATTCGCGACCTCGAAAACGCGAAGACCAAATACATTTCGGTCCCCGAAGATTATTTGCTCGGCCGCGTGCTCGCAAAGAACGTCGTTGATGGCGACACGGGCGAGGTGATCGCGAACGCGAACGACGAAGTCACCGAAAGCGTGCTCGAAAAGCTGCGCGAAGCGAAGATCAAGGACATCCAGACGCTCTACACGAACGATCTGGATCAAGGTCCGTACATCTCGTCGACGCTGCGTATCGACGAAACGGCCGACAAGATGGCCGCGCGTATCGCGATCTACCGGATGATGCGTCCGGGCGAACCGCCGACGGAAGAAGCCGTCGAGGCGCTGTTCAACCGTCTGTTCTACAGCGAAGAAGCGTACGACCTGTCGAAGGTGGGTCGTATGAAGTTCAACCGCCGCGTCGGCCGCGACGAAATCGTCGGCCCGATGACGCTGCAGGACGACGACATCCTCGCGACGATCAAGATCCTGGTCGAACTGCGTAACGGCAAGGGCGAAGTGGACGACATCGACCACTTGGGCAATCGTCGTGTGCGTTGCGTCGGCGAACTGGCGGAGAACCAGTTCCGCGCGGGTCTCGTACGTGTCGAACGTGCAGTGAAGGAACGCCTCGGCCAGGCCGAAAGCGAAAACCTGATGCCGCACGACCTGATCAACTCGAAGCCGATTTCGTCGGCGATTCGCGAGTTCTTCGGTTCGTCGCAGCTGTCGCAGTTCATGGACCAGACCAACCCGCTGTCGGAAATCACTCACAAGCGCCGTGTCTCGGCACTTGGCCCGGGCGGTCTGACGCGTGAGCGCGCTGGCTTTGAAGTCCGCGACGTGCACCCGACGCACTATGGTCGCGTGTGCCCGATTGAAACGCCGGAAGGTCCGAACATCGGGCTGATCAACTCGCTGGCTCTGTACGCGCACCTGAACGAATACGGCTTCCTCGAAACGCCGTATCGCAAGGTGACGGACAGCAAGGTCACGGACCAGATCGACTATCTGTCGGCCATTGAAGAAGGCCGTTACGTGATCGCTCAGGCGAACGCGGCTGTGGCTGAAGACGGCACGCTGACCGACGAACTCGTGTCGTCGCGTGAAGCGGGCGAAACGCTGATGGTCACGCCGGACCGCATCCAGTACATGGACGTGGCGCCGTCGCAGATCGTGTCGGTGGCAGCATCGCTGATTCCGTTCCTCGAGCACGATGACGCGAACCGTGCACTGATGGGCTCGAACATGCAGCGTCAGGCTGTGCCGTGTCTGCGTCCGGAGAAGCCGGTCGTCGGTACGGGTATCGAGCGTACGGTGGCAGTCGACTCGGGTACGACCGTGCAGGCGTTGCGCGGCGGTGTGGTCGATTACGTCGACGCAGGCCGTATCGTGATTCGCGTGAACGATGATGAAGCGGTGGCTGGCGACGTCGGTGTCGACATCTACAACCTGATCAAGTACACGCGTTCGAACCAGAACACGAACATCAACCAGCGTCCGATCGCGAAGGTCGGCGACAAGGTCGCGCGCGGCGACGTGCTGGCTGACGGCGCTTCGACGGACCTCGGTGAACTGGCGCTTGGCCAGAACATGCTGGTCGCGTTCATGCCGTGGAACGGCTACAACTTCGAAGACTCGATCCTGATTTCGGAGAAGGTCGTTGCGGACGACCGTTATACGTCGATCCACATCGAAGAACTGAATGTCGTGGCTCGCGACACGAAGCTCGGACCGGAAGAAATCACGCGCGACATTTCGAACCTCGCAGAAGTGCAGCTTGGCCGTCTCGACGAGTCGGGCATCGTGTACATCGGCGCGGAAGTCGAAGCAGGCGACGTGCTGGTCGGCAAGGTCACGCCGAAGGGCGAAACCCAACTGACGCCGGAAGAAAAGCTGCTGCGCGCGATCTTCGGTGAGAAGGCGTCGGACGTGAAGGACACGTCGCTGCGCGTGCCGTCGGGCATGAGCGGTACCGTGATCGACGTGCAGGTGTTCACGCGTGAAGGCATCCAGCGCGACAAGCGCGCGCAACAGATCATCGACGATGAACTGAAGCGCTATCGCCTCGACCTGAACGACCAGCTGCGTATCGTGGAAGGCGACGCGTTCCAGCGTCTCGCGCGTATGCTCGAAGGCAAGGTTGCAAACGGCGGTCCGAAGAAGCTCGCGAAGGGCACGAAGATCGAACGCGCTTACCTGGAAGATCTGGATCACTACCACTGGTTCGACATCCGCCTCGCGGACGAAGAAGCAGCGGCCCAGCTCGAAGCCATCAAGGATTCGATCGAACAGAAGCGTCACCAGTTCGACCTCGCATTCGAAGAGAAGCGCAAGAAGCTGACGCAAGGCGACGAACTGCCGCCGGGCGTGCTGAAGATGGTCAAGGTCTATCTGGCTGTGAAGCGTCGTCTGCAGCCTGGCGACAAGATGGCAGGCCGTCACGGTAACAAGGGTGTCGTGTCGAAGATCGTTCCGATCGAAGACATGCCGTACATGGCCGATGGCCGTCCGGCTGACGTCGTGCTGAACCCGCTGGGCGTTCCGTCGCGGATGAACGTGGGTCAGGTTCTCGAAGTGCATCTGGGTTGGGCCGCGAAGGGTCTGGGCTGGCGTATCGGCGAAATGCTGCAGCGTCAGGCGAAGATCGAAGAAGTTCGCAAGTTCCTGACCAAGATCTACAACGAGTCGGGCCGCGCGGAAGAGCTGGAAAGCTTCACCGACGACGAAATCCTCGAACTCGCGAAGAACCTGCGCGAAGGCGTGCCGTTCGCAACGCCGGTGTTCGACGGAGCGACGGAACAGGAAATGTCCAGCATGCTGGATCTGGCCTACCCGGACGACATCGCGCAGAACCTCGGCATGACGAAGTCGAAGAACCAGGTGCGTCTGTATGACGGCCGCACGGGTGAAGCCTTCGAACGTACGGTGACGGTTGGCTACATGCACTACCTGAAGCTGCACCATTTGGTCGACGACAAGATGCACGCGCGTTCGACCGGTCCGTACTCGCTGGTCACGCAGCAGCCGCTGGGTGGTAAGGCGCAGTTCGGTGGTCAGCGCTTCGGTGAAATGGAAGTGTGGGCGCTCGAAGCCTACGGCGCATCGTATGTGCTGCAGGAAATGTTGACGGTCAAGTCGGACGACGTGACGGGCCGGACCAAGGTTTACGAGAACCTGGTGAAGGGCGATCACGTGATCGACGCGGGCATGCCGGAATCCTTCAACGTGCTGGTGAAGGAAATCCGCTCGCTCGGTATCGACATCGACCTCGACCGCAACTAATCGGACTACGGAGAGAAAGCAATGAAAGCTCTGCTCGATCTATTCAAGCAAGTCCAACAGGAAGAAGTTTTTGACGCGATCAAGATCGGTCTGGCCTCGCCGGACAAGATCCGTTCGTGGTCGTTTGGTGAAGTCAAGAAGCCGGAAACGATCAACTACCGCACGTTCAAGCCGGAGCGGGATGGTCTGTTCTGCGCGAAGATTTTCGGTCCGATCAAGGACTACGAATGCCTTTGCGGCAAGTACAAGCGCCTGAAGCACCGTGGCGTGATCTGCGAGAAGTGCGGCGTCGAAGTGACGCTCGCGAAGGTGCGTCGCGAACGCATGGGCCACATCGAACTGGCCTCGCCTGTCGCGCACATCTGGTTCCTGAAGTCGCTGCCGTCGCGTCTGGGCATGGTGCTCGACATGACGCTGCGCGACATCGAGCGCGTGCTGTACTTCGAAGCATATGTGGTGATCGATCCGGGCATGACGCCGCTGAAGGCGCGTCAGATCATGACGGAAGAGGATTACTACAATAAGGTCGAAGAGTACGGTGACGAATTCCGCGCTGAGATGGGCGCGGAAGGCGTGCGCGAACTGCTGCGCGCGATCAACATCGACGAGCAGGTCGAAACGCTGCGCTCGGAGCTGAAGAACACGGGTTCGGAAGCGAAGATCAAGAAGTACGCGAAGCGTCTGAAGGTGCTCGAGGCCTTCCAGCGTTCGGGCATCAAGCCCGAGTGGATGATTCTCGAAGTGCTGCCGGTGCTGCCGCCGGAACTGCGTCCGCTGGTTCCGCTGGACGGTGGTCGTTTCGCGACTTCGGACCTGAACGACCTGTATCGCCGCGTGATCAACCGTAACAACCGGTTGAAGCGTCTGCTCGAACTGAAGGCGCCTGAAATCATCGTCCGCAACGAAAAGCGGATGTTGCAGGAAGCTGTCGATTCGCTGCTCGACAACGGCCGTCGCGGTAAGGCGATGACGGGCGCGAACAAGCGTCCGCTGAAGTCGCTCGCCGACATGATCAAGGGTAAGGGCGGTCGCTTCCGTCAGAACCTGCTGGGCAAGCGCGTCGACTACTCGGGCCGTTCGGTCATCGTGGTCGGCCCGACGCTGAAGCTGCACCAGTGCGGTCTGCCGAAGCTGATGGCGCTCGAACTGTTCAAGCCGTTCATCTTCAACAAGCTGGAAGTGATGGGTGTTGCTACCACCATCAAGGCTGCGAAGAAGGAAGTCGAGAACCAGACGCCGGTGGTGTGGGACATCCTCGAAGAGGTGATCCGCGAGCATCCGGTCATGCTGAACCGCGCGCCGACGCTGCACCGTCTTGGCATTCAGGCTTTCGAGCCGGTGCTGATCGAAGGTAAGGCAATCCAGCTGCACCCGCTCGTTTGCGCGGCGTTCAACGCCGACTTCGACGGTGACCAGATGGCTGTTCACGTTCCGCTGTCGCTCGAAGCGCAGATGGAAGCGCGTACGCTGATGCTGGCGTCGAACAACGTGCTGTTCCCGGCCAACGGCGATCCGTCGATCGTGCCGTCGCAGGATATCGTGCTCGGTTTGTACTACGCGACTCGTGAAGCAGTGAACGCCAAGGGCGAAGGCCTGACGTTCACGGGCGTCTCGGAAGCGCTGCGTGCCTACGAGAACAAGGAAGTCGAGCTCGCCTCGCGCGTCAACGTGCGGATCACCGAAATGGTCCATAACGAAGACAGGTCGGAAGGTGCGCCGGCGTTCGTGCCGAAGATCACGCTGTACGCGACCACCGTCGGCCGTTCGATCCTGTCGGAAATTCTGCCGCCGGGACTCCCGTTCTCGGTGCTGAACAAGCCGCTGAAGAAGAAGGAAATTTCGCGTCTGATCAACACCGCCTTCCGCAAGTGCGGTCTGCGTGAAACGGTGATTTTCGCCGACCAGTTGATGCAGTCGGGTTTCCGTCTGGCAACGCGCGCTGGTATCTCGATCTGCGTCGACGACATGCTCGTGCCGCCGCAGAAGGAAACCATCGTCGGCGACGCCGCGAAGAAGGTGAAGGAATACGACCGTCAGTACATGTCGGGTCTCGTCACCTCGCAAGAACGCTACAACAACGTGGTCGACATCTGGTCGGCAACGTCGGAAGCGGTCGGCAAGGCGATGATGGAACAGCTGTCGACGGAACCGGTCACGGATCGCGACGGCAACGAAACGCGTCAGGAATCGTTCAACTCGATTTACATGATGGCGGACTCGGGTGCTCGTGGTTCCGCGGTTCAGATTCGTCAGCTGGCCGGTATGCGTGGCCTGATGGCGAAGCCGGACGGCTCGATCATCGAGACGCCGATTACGGCGAACTTCCGTGAAGGCCTGAACGTGTTGCAGTACTTCATCTCGACCCACGGTGCACGTAAGGGTCTGGCTGATACGGCACTGAAGACGGCAAACTCGGGTTACCTGACGCGTCGTCTCGTCGACGTCACGCAGGATCTGGTGGTGGTCGAGGACGATTGCGGTACGTCCAACGGCGTCGCCATGAAGGCGTTGGTTGAAGGCGGTGAAGTCGTCGAAGCGCTGCGTGACCGTATCCTCGGTCGCGTGACGGTGGCTGACGTCGTCAATCCGGAATCGCAGGAAACGCTGTACGAAACGGGCACGTTGCTCGACGAAGACGCGGTCGAAGAAATCGAACGCCTCGGCATCGACGAAGTGCGCGTGCGTACGCCGCTGACTTGCGAAACGCGTTACGGTCTGTGCGCAGCCTGCTACGGTCGCGACTTGGGCCGCGGCTCGTCGGTCAACGTCGGCGAAGCAGTGGGCGTGATCGCTGCACAGTCGATCGGTGAACCGGGCACGCAGCTGACCATGCGTACGTTCCACATCGGTGGTGCGGCATCGCGTGCGGCAGTGGCGTCGTCGGTCGAAGCGAAGTCGAACGGTACGGTGCGTTTCACGTCGACGATGCGTTACGTGACGAATGCGAAGGGCGAGCAGATCGTCATCTCGCGTTCGGGCGAAGCGATGATCACCGACGATCACGGCCGCGAGCGCGAGCGTCACAAGGTGCCGTACGGCGCGACGCTGCTGCAACTCGACGGCGCGCAGATCAAGGCGGGCACGCAACTGGCCACGTGGGATCCGCTGACGCGTCCGATCATCACCGAGTGGGGCGGTACGGTGAAATTCGAAAACGTCGAGGAAGGCGTGACGGTCGCGAAGCAGATCGACGACGTGACGGGTCTCTCGACGCTGGTCGTGATCGACGTAAAGCGCCGCGGCTCGCAGGCTTCGAAGAGCGTGCGTCCGCAGGTGAAGCTGCTCGACGCGAACGGCGACGAAGTCAAGATCCCGAACTCGGAGCACTCGGTTCAGATCGGCTTCCAGGTCGGTGCACTGATCACCGTGAAGGACGGTCAGCAGGTTCAAGTGGGTGAAGTGCTCGCACGTATCCCGACCGAAGCGCAGAAGACGCGTGACATTACGGGTGGTCTGCCGCGTGTGGCGGAACTGTTCGAAGCACGTTCGCCGAAGGACGCAGGTATCCTGGCGGAAGTCACGGGTACGACGTCGTTCGGTAAGGACACGAAGGGCAAGCAGCGTCTCGTTATCACGGACCTCGAAGGCAATCAGCACGAGTTCCTGATCGCGAAGGAAAAGCAGGTTCTGGTGCACGATGGTCAAGTCGTCAACAAGGGCGAAATGATTGTCGACGGGCCGGCGGATCCGCACGACATCCTGCGTCTGCAGGGTATCGAAGCGCTGTCGCGTTACATCGTGGACGAAGTGCAGGACGTGTACCGTCTGCAGGGCGTGAAGATCAACGACAAGCACATCGAGGTGATCGTGCGTCAGATGCTGCGTCGCGTGCAGATCAGCGACAACGGCGATACGCGCTTCATCCCGGGTGAGCAGGTCGAGCGTTCGGACATGCTGGACGAAAACGATCGCATGATCGCGGAAGACAAGCGTCCGGCAACGTACGAGAACATCCTGCTGGGTATCACGAAGGCGTCGCTGTCGACCGATTCGTTCATCTCCGCGGCATCGTTCCAGGAAACGACCCGCGTGCTGACGGAAGCGGCGATCATGGGCAAGCGCGACGATCTGCGTGGCCTGAAGGAAAACGTGATCGTCGGTCGTCTGATTCCGGCCGGTACGGGTCTCGCGTTCCACAAGGCGCGCAAGACCAAGGAAATGGCGGATCGCGAGCGTTTCGACCAGATCGCTGCAGAAGAGGCCTTCGAGTTCGGTACGCCGGAAACCCCGGCCGCCGAGCAAACGCCGCACACCAACGAGTAAGCCGGCAGGCGGCGCAAGCCGCTATGCCCGTGAAGTTGGCCGACGTTGCCTGAACCGCCCGGTTTCGACCGGGCGGTTTTTTTTCGCCTTTTGGATTTGCGTTTCTGCCTACGCCTTTCGGACTCTGCCGGACGGCCAGTTACAAGACAAACCTCGGGCGAAGTACGATTGCGTTGGTAAAATTCGAGTCACCTGCTCCGCGCACTTTTCTCTCTCCTTCATGTCCCGTCCGCTCCAGATCCTCAACGAAGTTTTCGGTTATCCCGCGTTTCGAGGGCAGCAGGGCGAAATCGTCGAACACGTTTCTTCAGGCGGCGACTGTCTGGTGCTGATGCCGACGGGCGGCGGCAAATCGCTGTGCTATCAGATTCCTTCACTGGTGCGCCGCGAAGCCGGGTTGGGCGCAGGGATCGTCGTGTCGCCGCTGATCGCGTTGATGCAGGATCAGGTGGCGGCGCTGAGGGAAGTGGGTGTGCGCGCGGCGTATTTGAACTCGACGCTGTCGGGCGCCGATGCAGCCGCGACGGAGCGCGCGTTGCGTGAGGGCGAAATCGATCTGCTGTATGTCGCCCCTGAACGGCTGATGACTCCGCGCTTTCTCGATCTGATCGAACGCGCGCGCATCGGGCTGTTTGCCATCGACGAAGCACATTGCGTGTCGCAATGGGGCCACGATTTCAGGCCCGAATACATCCAGCTTTCGGTGTTGCACGAGCGGTTCCCTTCGGTACCGCGTATCGCGCTGACCGCCACCGCCGACGCGATCACGCGCGACGAAATCATTCATCGCCTGGCGCTGGACGACGCGCGTGTATTCGTGTCGAGCTTCGATCGACCGAACATCCGCTATCGGATCGTCGAGAAGGACAACGCGCGTTCGCAACTGCTCGACTTCATCCGCGCGGAACACACGCGCACGGACGGCACCACTGACGCGGGCGTCGTGTATTGCCTGTCGCGCCGCAAGGTCGAGGAAACGGCCGAGTGGCTGAAAGGGCAGGGCGTGCGCGCGCTGCCATATCACGCGGGCATGGAATTCGAAGTGCGCCAGCGGCATCAGGAGATGTTTCAGCGCGAGGAAGGCGTCGTGATGTGCGCGACGATCGCGTTTGGCATGGGCATCGACAAGCCGGACGTGCGCTTTGTCGCGCATCTGGATTTGCCGAAGAGCGTCGAAGGCTATTACCAGGAAACCGGGCGCGCCGGCCGTGACGGTTTGCCGGCGAACGCGTGGATGACCTACGGTCTCGGCGACGTCGTGCAGCAGCGCAAGATGATCGACGAATCAGAAGCCGACGACGCGCATAAGCGAGTGCAAACCGGCAAGCTCGATGCGTTGCTCGGTTTGTGCGAAACGGCCACGTGCCGGCGCGTGCGGCTGCTCGCGTACTTCGGCGAAGAGGGCAAGCCGTGCGGCAACTGCGATACATGTCTCGAGCCGCCGGCGTCGTGGGATGCGACGCGTGAATCGCAGATGGCGTTGTCATGCGCGTTTCGTGCGCAGCGCGCTAGCGGCTTCAATTTCGGCGCAGGACATCTGATCGACATTCTTCGCGGCAATCGTACTGAGAAGATTCTGCAGCGTGGCCACGAGAAGCTGAGCACATTCGGAATCGGTGCGGCGTTGTCCGAGCATGAATGGCGTGCGGTGTTTCGCCAGTTGGTCGCATTCGGATTTCTCACCGTCGATCACGACGGTTTCGGCGCCCTCGTGCTGACGGAAGCCAGCAAGCCTGTCCTAAAAGGCGAGCAACAAGTTACGATGCGCCGCTATGTGAAGCCGGTGCGCACGCGTCAATCTTCGGGACGCACAAGCGAACGTGCCGATCCGACAGCGGGCATGAATTCACGCGAGCGCGCGCGCTGGGACCGTCTGCGTGCGTGGCGCACCGAAACCGCGAAGAGCGATGGCGTGCCGGCGTACGTCATTTTCCACGACGCCACCCTGGCGGAAATCGCGCGCAATTCTCCGGAATCACTCGAAGATTTGCGCCACATTCCTGGCATGGGCGCGCGCAAGCTCGACCGTTTCGGCGACGAACTGCTCGAAGTCGTCGCCGCGGATTGAGTTCGAACAGCCCGCCGCCCCTTTCGAATCGGCGCAACCTGTTGACTCGTTTAGGATTTTCGGAATATGATGTTAGGTTCCGGTTCTTGGCGGGATTGCGTGCGATGCAAGCTCGTCGCCGACACGTCAAGGCTGGAAGTCAGCAGTAGTCAGAAACGCGTCATTTTCTGCTTTGCCCAGAAACGAACGCGTCGATTTTGTTCAATTTCAGGAATAAACAATGCCAACCATCAATCAACTGGTTCGCAAAGGCCGCACGTCGGAAACGACGAAGAGCAAGAGCCCGGCCTTGCAGGACTGCCCCCAGCGTCGCGGCGTGTGCACCCGTGTGTACACCACGACGCCTAAGAAGCCTAACTCGGCGCTCCGTAAGGTCGCCAAGGTTCGTTTGACGAACGGCTTCGAAGTCATTTCGTACATCGGTGGTGAAGGCCACAACCTGCAGGAACACTCGGTCGTGCTGATTCGCGGCGGCCGTGTGAAGGACTTGCCGGGTGTGCGTTACCACATGGTTCGTGGCTCGCTGGATACCCAGGGCGTCAAGGATCGTAAGCAAGCTCGCTCGAAGTACGGTGCGAAGCGTGCCAAGGCTGGCAAGTAAGCAGCCGGTCAGCAGTAACAGGTCGCTCGCAAGAGCGGTTTAGCGGTGGTGCCGGATAGCCGGTGCTGTCGAGTAAGTGGTCACCCGACCAGGCTGGTAAGTCGTAACGGATGAATCGGGTTAGTTGGTGGCCGCGGGGTGGGTGCAGGAAAGCGCCGCTCCAACTGAAAAGTCAAAGGAAGAAACATGCCGCGTCGTCGCGAAGTCCCCAAGCGGGAAGTGTTGCCGGATCCGAAGTTCGGTAACGTTGATGTTGCAAAATTCATGAACGTGCTGATGCTCTCCGGCAAGAAGTCGGTTGCCGAGCGCATCGTGTACGGCGCTTTCGAACAGATCCAGACCAAGGGTGGCAAGGACCCGCTGGAAGTGTTCACGGTAGCGCTCAACAACGTGAAGCCGGTGGTCGAAGTGAAGAGCCGTCGCGTTGGTGGTGCGAACTATCAGGTTCCGGTCGAAGTGCGTCCGTCGCGTCGTATGGCATTGGCGATGCGTTGGCTGCGTGAAGCCGCGAAGAAGCGCAGCGAGAAGTCGATGGCTCTGCGTCTGGCTGGTGAACTCTCCGAAGCGGCTGAAGGCCGTGGCGGCGCGATGAAGAAGCGCGACGAAGTTCACCGGATGGCAGAAGCCAATAAGGCGTTCTCGCATTTCCGTTTCTAAGCATCCCGTCCCCGGACTGGCTGTAAAGCGGAAAGAAATTCCGGGCGGGTGCGCTTACAAAGCGCCTCGCCCGTTTGTGTTAGAGCGCGATGGACTGTTTTCCATCGTGTCATCCCAATAGAGGATTAAAGTGGCTCGCAAGACACCTATCGAGCGCTACCGCAACATCGGTATTAGCGCTCACATCGACGCCGGCAAAACGACGACGACCGAGCGCATCCTGTTCTATACCGGCGTGAACCACAAGATCGGTGAAGTGCACGACGGCGCCGCTACCATGGACTGGATGGAGCAGGAACAGGAGCGTGGTATCACCATCACGTCCGCTGCTACCACGGCGTTCTGGAAAGGCATGGCAGGCGACCGCGCCGAGCACCGTATCAACATCATCGACACCCCGGGCCACGTTGACTTCACGATTGAAGTCGAGCGCTCGATGCGCGTGCTCGACGGTGCGTGCATGGTCTACTGCGCAGTGGGCGGCGTGCAGCCGCAGTCGGAAACGGTTTGGCGCCAGGCGAACAAGTACAAGGTTCCCCGTCTCGCGTTCATCAACAAGATGGACCGCACCGGCGCGAACTTCTTCAAGGTCTACGACCAGCTCAAGCTGCGTCTGAAGGCGAACCCGGTTCCCGTCGTCGTGCCGATCGGCGCCGAAGACAACTTCACGGGCGTCGTCGACCTGATGAAGATGAAGGCGATCATTTGGGACGAAGCGTCCCAAGGTACGAAGTTCTCGTACGAAGAGATCCCGGCTGAACTGGTCGATTCGTGCAACGAATGGCGCGAAAAGATGATCGAAGCGGCGGCTGAGTCGAGCGAAGACTTGATGAACAAGTACCTCGAAGACGGCGAGCTGTCGGAAGCGGAAATCATCAAGGGTCTGCGCGACCGTACGATCGCTTGCGAAATCCAGCCGATGCTGTGCGGCACCGCGTTCAAGAACAAGGGCGTGCAACGTATGCTGGACGCCGTTCTGGACTTCCTGCCGTCGCCGATCGACATTCCGCCGGTTACGGGCGAACTGGAAAACGGCGAAAAGGGTGAGCGCCGCGCTGCCGACGACGAAAAGTTCTCGGCACTGGCATTCAAGATCATGACGGACCCGTTCGTCGGCCAGTTGATCTTCTTCCGTGTGTACTCGGGCGTCGTGAATTCGGGCGACACCGTGCTGAACGCGACCAAAGACAAGAAGGAACGTCTGGGTCGTATTCTGCAGATGCACGCGAATCAGCGCGAAGAAATCAAGGAAGTGCGCGCAGGCGACATCGCTGCTGCAGTCGGCCTGAAAGACGCAACGACTGGCGACACGCTGTGCGATCCGCAAAGCCCGATCGTGCTCGAACGCATGATTTTCCCGGAGCCGGTGATTTCGCAGGCTGTTGAGCCGAAGACGAAGCCTGACCAGGAAAAGATGGGTTTGGCGCTGAATCGTCTGGCTCAGGAAGATCCGTCGTTCCGCGTTCAAACAGACGAAGAATCGGGCCAAACCATTATTTCGGGCATGGGCGAGCTCCACCTGGAAATTCTGGTTGACCGTATGAAGCGCGAATTCGGCGTTGAAGCGACCGTCGGCAAGCCGCAGGTTGCTTACCGCGAAACGATTCGCGGCAAGGCGGAAGACGTTGACGGCAAGTTCGTCAAGCAGTCGGGTGGTCGCGGCCAATACGGCCACGCCGTCATCACGCTTGAACCGAATGAGCAAGGCAAGGGCTACGAGTTCCTGGACGAGATCAAGGGTGGTGTGATTCCGCGTGAATACATCCCCGCGGTCGACAAGGGTATTCAGGAAACGCTGAAGGCAGGCGTGCTGGCAGGCTTCCCGGTCGTCGACGTCAAGGTTCACCTGACGTTTGGCTCGTACCACGACGTTGACTCGAACGAAAATGCGTTCCGCATGGCCGGCTCGATGGCGTTCAAGGAAGCAATGCGCAAGGCTCAACCAGTCATCCTCGAACCGATGATGGCTGTCGAAGTCGAAACGCCGGAAGACTACATGGGCAACGTGATGGGCGACCTGTCGGGCCGTCGCGGTATCGTCCAGGGCATGGACGACATGGTTGGCGGCGGCAAGATCGTCCGCGCCGAAGTGCCGCTGTCGGAGATGTTTGGCTACTCGACGTCGCTGCGCTCGCTCACGCAAGGTCGCGCAACGTACACGATGGAATTCAAGCACTACGCAGAAGCTCCGCGTAACGTGTCGGAAGCGATCATCAACGCGAAGTCGAAGTAAGACCTCGCATAGTCATTCATCGAACAACTTTTTTGAAAGAAGAGAAACATGGCTAAGGGTAAATTCGAACGGACCAAGCCGCACGTGAACGTCGGCACGATCGGTCACGTTGACCACGGCAAGACCACGCTGACGGCAGCGATCACGACGGTGCTGACGGCAAAGTTCGGCGGCGAAGCAAAGGCGTATGACCAGATCGACGCAGCGCCGGAAGAAAAGGCGCGCGGCATCACGATCAACACGGCACACGTCGAGTACGAAACGGCTAACCGCCACTACGCACACGTCGACTGCCCGGGCCACGCTGACTATGTGAAGAACATGATCACGGGCGCAGCGCAGATGGACGGCGCGATCCTGGTGTGCTCGGCTGCTGACGGCCCGATGCCGCAAACGCGTGAGCACATCCTGCTGGCACGTCAGGTCGGTGTGCCGTACATCATCGTGTTCCTGAACAAGTGCGACATGGTCGACGACGCCGAGCTGCTCGAGCTGGTCGAAATGGAAGTGCGCGAGCTGCTCTCGAAGTACGACTTCCCGGGCGACGACACGCCGATCATCAAGGGTTCGGCGAAGCTGGCGCTCGAAGGCGACAAGGGCGAGCTGGGCGAAGTGGCGATCATGAACCTGGCCGACGCACTGGACACGTACATCCCGACGCCGGAGCGCGCGGTTGATGGCGCGTTCCTGATGCCGGTGGAAGACGTGTTCTCGATCTCGGGTCGTGGCACGGTGGTGACGGGCCGCGTCGAGCGCGGCATCGTCAAGGTCGGCGAGGAAATCGAAATCGTCGGTATCAAGCCGACGGTGAAGACGACCTGCACGGGCGTGGAAATGTTCCGCAAGCTGCTCGACCAGGGTCAGGCAGGCGACAACGTTGGTATCCTGCTGCGTGGCACGAAGCGTGAAGACGTGGAGCGTGGCCAGGTGCTGGCCAAGCCGGGTTCGATCACGCCGCACACGCACTTCACGGCTGAAGTGTACGTGCTGAGCAAGGACGAAGGCGGCCGTCACACGCCGTTCTTCAACAACTACCGTCCGCAGTTCTACTTCCGTACGACGGACGTGACGGGCTCGATCGAGCTGCCGAAGGACAAGGAAATGGTGATGCCGGGCGACAACGTGTCGATCACGGTGAAGCTGATCGCGCCGATCGCGATGGAAGAAGGTCTGCGCTTCGCAATCCGCGAAGGTGGCCGTACCGTCGGCGCAGGTGTCGTTGCCAAGATCATCGAGTAAAATCGAAGATTGCTGTAGCAGCATGTAGTGCCCGGGTCTGGGCACTCGCGCCCAGCGGCGCCCAGACCTACGCTCTTTTTCTAATCGGCGGTGCAATATCGCCTCGCTCTTTCCAAGGAATTCGTCATGCAGAACCAGAAAATCCGCATTCGCCTGAAGGCATTCGACTACCGTCTGATCGATCAATCGGCAGCTGAGATCGTCGACACGGCAAAGCGGACTGGCGCAATCGTTCGTGGTCCGGTGCCCCTGCCGACCCGCATCCAGCGTTTCGACATCCTTCGTTCGCCGCACGTCAACAAGACGTCGCGCGATCAGCTCGAAATCCGCACGCACCAACGCCTGATGGACATCGTCGATCCGACGGACAAAACCGTCGACGCGTTGATGAAGCTGGATCTGCCGGCTGGCGTGGACGTCGAAATCAAGCTGCAGTAAAGGCTTCGAGCGGTATCCAGGTTATTGGATGTCGCTAAGTCTTTGATTGCTTGCAGAAAACGAAAAGCCTCGCTATAATGCTAGGCTTTTCGCGCATTTGCGTAAAAAAGCCGTCGCGTTTCGCCTCTGAAGCGCGAGGCATTTTGTAAATTAGCCCCGACCAATCGCAGTCGGGAATGGAGAAAACGATGAGCCTTGGACTCGTAGGTCGCAAGGTTGGCATGACCCGTATCTTCACGGCTGAAGGGGATTCGATTCCCGTCACCGTGCTGGACGTGTCCGACAACCGCGTGACGCAGATCAAGACTGTTGAAACCGACGGCTACACGGCCGTTCAGGTTGCCTTCGGTACGCGCCGTGCATCGCGCGTGACGAAGCCGTTGGCAGGTCATCTCGCCAAAGCTGGCGTTCAAGCCGGTGAAATCCTCAAGGAATTCCAGATCGACGCCGTCAAGGCTGCCGAGCTGTCGAATGGCGCAGTGATCGGTGTGGATCTCTTCGAAGTAGGCCAGAAGGTCGACGTGCAAGGCACGTCGATCGGTAAGGGCTACGCCGGTACCATCAAGCGCTACAACTTCGCTTCGGGCCGTGCATCGCACGGTAACTCGCGTTCGCACAACGTGCCGGGTTCGATCGGTATGGCGCAGGATCCGGGTCGTGTTTTCCCGGGTAAGCGCATGACGGGTCATATGGGTGATGAGACGGTCACCGTGCAGAACCTCGAAATCGCTCGTATCGACGCAGATCGCAAGCTGCTGCTGGTCAAGGGTGCTGTTCCGGGTGCGAAGGGCGGCAAGGTTTTCGTGACGCCGGCTGTGAAGACGCGTGCCGTGAAAGGAGCGAAATAATGGAACTTAAGCTCCTGAATGCTAACGGTCAGGAAGGCGCAGCAGTCAACGCGTCGGACGTCGTGTTCGGCCGTGACTACAACGAAGCCCTGATCCACCAGATCGTCGTCGCTTATCAGGCGAACGCACGTAGCGGCAACCGCGCTCAGAAGGATCGTGAGCAGGTCAAGCACACCACGAAGAAGCCGTGGCGCCAGAAGGGTACGGGCCGTGCTCGTGCCGGTATGTCGTCAAGCCCGTTGTGGCGTGGCGGTGGTCGCATCTTCCCGAATTCGCCGGAAGAAAATTTTTCGCACAAGGTCAACAAGAAGATGCATCGCGCAGGTCTCTGCTCGATCTTCTCGCAGCTGGCCCGCGAAGGCCGCATCGCGGTTGTCGACGAGCTGACGCTCGAAGCGCCGAAGACGAAGCTGCTGGCCGAAAAGTTCAAGGCGATGGGTCTCGACTCCGTGCTGGTCATCACCGACACGGTTGACGAAAACCTGTACCTCGCGTCGCGCAATCTGGCCCACGTGGCCGTTGTCGAGCCGCGTTACGCCGACCCCCTGTCGCTGATCTACTTCAAGAAAGTGCTGATCACGAAGGCTGCGGTCGCTCAGATCGAGGAGTTGCTGTCATGAGCGAAGTTCGCAAAAACGATCATCGTTTGATGCAAGTTCTGCTCGCGCCGGTGATCTCCGAAAAGGCGACGCTGGTGGCTGACAAGAACGAGCAAGTCGTGTTCGAAGTTGCGCCGGACGCTACGAAGCAGGAAGTGAAGGCTGCTGTCGAGCTGCTGTTCAAGGTGGAAGTCAATTCCGTCAACGTGCTGGTCCAGAAGGGCAAAGCAAAGCGCTTTGGCCGTTTCATGGGCAAGCGCAAGGACGTGAAGAAGGCGTACGTCTGCCTGAAGCCCGGCCAGGAAATCAACTTTGAAGCGGAGGCCAAGTAATCATGGCAATCGTGAAAGTTAAGCCGACTTCGCCGGGCCGCCGCGCGATGGTCAAGGTGGTCAACAAGGATCTGCATAAGGGCAAGCCGTACGCACCGCTGCTCGACACGCAGAGCAAGACCGCCGGCCGTAACAACAACGGTCGTATCACCACGCGTCATAAGGGTGGTGGTCACAAGCAGCACTATCGTATCGTCGACTTCCGTCGCACGAAGGATGGCATTCCCGCGAAGGTCGAACGCCTCGAGTACGATCCGAACCGTAGCGCGAACATCGCGCTGGTCGTGTACGCAGACGGCGAACGTAGCTACATCATCGCTCCGAAGGGCGTGACGGTTGGTCAGCAACTGATGTCGGGTTCGGAAGCTCCGATCCGCGCAGGCAACACGCTGCCGATCCGCAACATCCCGGTTGGTACGACGATTCACTGCATCGAGATGCTGCCGGGCAAGGGCGCGCAAATGGCGCGTTCGGCTGGTACGTCGGCGATGCTGCTGGCTCGTGAAGGCACCTACGCGCAGGTTCGTCTGCGCTCGGGCGAAATCCGCCGCGTTCACATCGAGTGCCGCGCGACGATCGGTGAAGTAGGCAACGAAGAGCACAGCCTCCGTCAAATCGGTAAGGCTGGCGCGAACCGCTGGCGCGGTATCCGCCCGACGGTGCGTGGCGTTGCAATGAACCCGGTCGATCACCCGCACGGTGGTGGTGAAGGCAAGACGGCTGCAGGTCGCGATCCGGTGAGCCCGTGGGGCACGCCGACGAAGGGTTATCGCACCCGTAGCAACAAGCGCACGACGAGCATGATCGTCCAGCGCCGTCACAAGCGTTAAGGAGTAGGCAATGGCACGTTCTATTAAAAAAGGTCCGTTCTGCGACGCCCATTTGCTGAAGAAAGTTGAGGCGGCTGCAGCATCGCGCGACAAGAAGCCAATCAAGACCTGGTCGCGTCGCTCGACGATCCTGCCGGACTTCATCGGTCTGACGATCGCCGTTCATAACGGCCGTCAACACGTTCCGGTGTACGTCACGGAAAACATGGTCGGCCACAAGCTTGGCGAGTTCGCACTGACCCGTACGTTCAAGGGTCACGCGGCCGACAAGAAGGCCAAGAAATAAGGGGCAATCAAGATGGAAGTGAAAGCAATTCATCGCGGTGCCCGCATCTCGGCGCAGAAAACGCGCCTTGTGGCTGACCAGATTCGTGGTTTGCCGGTCGACAAGGCGCTGAACGTTCTGACGTTCTCGCCGAAGAAGGCGGCGGGTATCGTTAAGAAGGTCGTGCTGTCTGCGATCGCGAATGCGGAACACAACGAAGGCGCCGATATCGACGAGCTCAAGATCACGAGCATCTACGTCGACAAGGCTGCTTCGCTGAAGCGTTTCACCGCACGCGCAAAGGGTCGCGGTAACCGCATCGAGAAGCAATCCTGTCACATCACTGTGACGGTCGGGAATTAAGGAGCCATACGATGGGACAGAAAATTCATCCGACTGGCTTCCGTTTGGCCGTCAGCCGCAATTGGGCTTCGCGTTGGTACGCGAACAACAACAATTTCGCGGCGATGTTGCAGGAAGACATCGGTGTTCGTGAATACCTGAAGAAGAAGCTGAAGAACGCGTCCGTCGGCCGCGTTGTGATCGAGCGTCCTGCAAAGAACGCACGTATCACGATTTTCAGCTCGCGTCCGGGTGTCGTGATCGGCAAGAAGGGTGAAGACATTGAACTGCTGAAGGCCGAGCTGCAAAAGCGCATGGGCGTTCCGGTTCACGTCAACATCGAAGAAATCCGCAAGCCGGAAACGGATGCGCAACTGATCGCCGATTCGATCACGCAACAGCTCGAACGCCGGATCATGTTCCGCCGTGCGATGAAGCGTGCTATGCAAAACGCGATGCGTCTGGGTGCTCAAGGCATCAAGATCATGAGCGCGGGCCGTCTGAACGGTATCGAAATTGCTCGTACCGAGTGGTATCGCGAAGGTCGCGTGCCCCTGCACACGCTGCGCGCGGACATCGACTACGCAACCTCGGAAGCGAAGACGACGTACGGCATCATCGGCGTGAAGGTGTGGGTCTACAAGGGCGACACGCTCGGCCGCAACGACGCTCCGGTGGTTGAAGAAGTCGCCGAAGAAAAGCGTCCGCGCCGCAACGCACGTCCGGGCGATCGCCGCCCGCGTCGCGATGGTGAAGGTGCACCGGCAGGTGCTCGCCGTGGTGCTCCGCGCCGCGGCGGTGCCGGCGACGGTAAGACTGGAGAATAACGATGCTGCAACCGAAACGCAGGAAGTATCGCAAAGAGCAGAAAGGTCGTAACACGGGCGTCGCAACGCGTGGTAACGCGGTGTCGTTCGGTGAGTACGGTCTGAAGGCTATCGGTCGCGGCCGCCTGACCGCGCGTCAGATTGAAGCAGCGCGTCGTGCAATGACGCGTCACATCAAGCGCGGCGGCCGTATCTGGATCCGCATTTTCCCGGACAAGCCGATCTCGCAAAAGCCGGCGGAAGTGCGTATGGGTAACGGTAAGGGTAACCCTGAGTACTACGTCGCCGAGATTCAGCCGGGCAAGATGCTGTACGAAATGGATGGTGTGACCGAAGAACTGGCACGTGAAGCGTTCCGTCTGGCTGCAGCGAAGCTGCCGCTGAAGACGACGTTCATGGTTCGCCAGCTCGGCGCCTAAGGAGTGAATGATGAAGGCATCCGAACTTCACCAGAAAGATCAGGCCGCGCTCAACAAGGAGCTGTCGGACCTGTTGAAGGCGCAATTCGGCCTGCGCATGCAACTCGCGACCCAGCAGCTCACGAACACGAGCCAGCTGAAGAAGGTTCGTCGCGACATCGCACGTGTGCGGACCGTCCTGACTGAGAAGGCGAACCAGAAATGAACGATAGCGTAAAAACCTCGCTCAAGCGGACGCTGGTCGGCAAGGTCGTCAGCAACAAGATGGACAAGACGGTTACCGTGCTGGTCGAGCACCGCGTGAAGCACCCGATCTACGGCAAGTACGTCGTACGTTCGAAGAAGTATCACGCTCACGACGAAGCGAACACGTACAACGAGGGCGATCTCGTTGAAATCCAGGAAACTCGTCCGGTGTCGAAGACGAAGGCTTGGGCTGTGTCGCGTCTGATTGAAGCTGCTCGAATCATCTAAAGCGGCTGAGCTGTAAGAAGTAGTTGAAATCGCAGTAGATTTCGCTTGCAAGACCGAGATTATTTGTTATAATCTCGGTCTTCCCTCTTTGTGGGAGCCCCATCGCGGGCGAAGTCGTAGGTGGGGGAAGCGATTTGGGCGACAGTCCAAGTCGACAGAATCACCAGATTGCGATGGCGGGTTTCGTTTGCCGTCGCTGCTGTTCATACCCAAGCAGCCGATTGGCTGACGGGACCAAGACTGACCGGGTGCGCCATGGTGGTGTGACCGGATTAAGTTGGGAAAGATAAACCATGATCCAGACCGAAACTCGGCTCGAAGTGGCCGACAACACGGGTGCGCGTGAAGTCATGTGCATCAAGGTGCTCGGCGGCTCGAAGCGTCGTTATGCCAGCATTGGCGACATCATCAAGGTGACCGTCAAAGAAGCAACGCCGCGCGGGCGCGTGAAGAAAGGCGAAATCTACAACGCCGTGGTGGTTCGCACCGCCAAGGGCGTGCGTCGTCAAGACGGCTCGCTGATCAAGTTCGACGGCAATGCAGCCGTGCTTTTGAATACCAAGCTCGAGCCTATCGGCACCCGTATCTTTGGGCCGGTTACGCGTGAGCTGCGCAGCGAACGTTTCATGAAGATCGTTTCGCTCGCGCCGGAAGTGCTGTAAGGAGCCGAGATGAACAAGATTCGCAAGGGTGACGAAGTCGTCGTAGTTACCGGTAAAGACAAGGGCAAGCGCGGTGTTGTGCTGGTCGTTGCCGATGACCGTGTGACCGTCGAAGGCCTCAATATCGCCAAGAAGCATGTGAAGCCGAACCCGATGAAGGGTACGACGGGCGGCGTGGAAGCGAAGGCAATGCCGTTGCATATTTCGAACGTCGCGCTGGTCGACGCGAATGGCAAGCCGTCGCGAGTCGGCATCAAGGTCGAGGGAGACAAGAAGGTTCGTTTCCTGAAGTCGACCGGTGCTGTGCTGAGCGCCTGACGCTGCGGAGTAAAAAATGGCACGTTTGCAAGAATTTTATAAAGAGAAGGTTGTTCCCGGCCTGATCGAGAAGTTCGGTTACAAGTCCGTGATGGAAGTGCCGCGCATCACCAAGATCACCCTGAATATGGGTCTTGGCGAAGCCGTCGCTGACAAGAAGATCATCGAGAACGCCGTTGGCGATCTGACGAAGATCGCGGGCCAGAAGCCGGTCATCACGAAGGCACGCAAGGCAATCGCAGGCTTCAAGATCCGTCAGGGTTACCCGATCGGCGCGATGGTCACGCTGCGTGGCCAGGCAATGTACGAATTTCTCGATCGTTTCGTGACGGTTGCGCTCCCGCGTGTGCGTGACTTCCGTGGCGTGTCGGGCCGTGCATTCGACGGTCGTGGCAACTACAACATCGGTGTGAAAGAGCAGATCATTTTCCCCGAAATCGACTACGACAAAATCGACGCGCTGCGTGGGCTGAACATCAGCATCACGACGACTGCGAAGACTGACGACGAAGCGAAGGCACTGCTCGCCAGCTTCAAGTTCCCGTTCAGAAACTGAGGTTACCGTGGCTAAACTGGCACTGATCGAACGTGAAAAGAAGCGTGCGCGCCTGGCTGCCAAGTTCGCACCCAAGCGTGCTGAGCTGAAGGCAATCATCGACGACCAAAGCAAGTCGGAAGAAGAGCGTTATGCGGCTCGCCTCGAGCTGCAACAACTGCCGCGCAATTCGAACCCGACTCGCAAGCGCAATCGTTGCGCAATCACCGGTCGTCCGCGTGGCACGTTCCGTAAATTCGGGCTGGCGCGTAACAAGATTCGTGAAATCGCGTTCCGCGGCGAGATCCCTGGCCTGACCAAGGCGAGCTGGTAATAGGAGAAACGTAAATGAGCATGAGTGATCCTATCGCCGATATGCTGACTCGCATCCGCAACGCGCAGATGGTTGAGAAGGTTTCGGTGGCGATGCCCTCGTCGAAAGTCAAGGTTGCGATCGCGCAAGTCCTGAAGGATGAAGGCTATATCGACGATTTCGCAGTGAAAGCTGAAGGCGCGAAGTCGGAATTGAACATCGCGTTGAAGTACTACGCTGGCCGTCCGGTTATCGAGCGCCTCGAACGCGTCTCGAAGCCTGGTCTGCGTGTGTATCGCGGCCGCAACGACATTCCGCAGGTCATGAATGGCCTGGGCGTTGCGATCGTTTCGACGCCGAAGGGTGTGATGACCGACCGCAAGGCGCGCGCTACTGGCGTGGGCGGCGAAGTCATCTGCTACGTCGCTTAAGACCGAAGGGAGAAGAAACATGTCTCGAGTAGGTAAAAGCCCGATCGCGCTGCAAGGCGCAGAAGTGGCCCTGAGCGACGAGCGCATTACCGTCAAGGGCCCGCTGGGTACGATTTCGCAGAACGCAAATCGCCTTGTGAAAGTGGTGAACGACAACGGCACGCTGAAGTTCGAGCCGGTTGACGAAAGCCGCGAAGCAAATGCGATGTCGGGCACGATGCGCGCGCTGGTCGCGAACATGGTGCAAGGCGTGACTAAGGGTTTCGAGCGCAAGCTGACGCTGGTTGGCGTTGGTTATCGTGCGCAAGCGCAAGGCGACAAGCTGAATCTGTCGCTGGGTTTCTCGCACCCGGTGGTGCACCAGATGCCGGAAGGCGTCAAGGCTGAAACCCCGTCGCAAACCGAAATCGTGATCAAGGGGATCAACAAGCAACAAGTTGGCCAGGTCGCTGCAGAAGTGCGCGGCTACCGTCCGCCGGAGCCCTATAAGGGCAAGGGCGTGCGCTATGCCAACGAGGTTGTGATCCTCAAAGAAACGAAGAAGAAGTAAGGGTGCGCAATCATGGATAAGACTCAATCTCGCCTGCGCCGCGCTCGTCAGACGCGTGTCAAGATCGCTGAGCTGCAAGTCGCGCGTCTGGCCGTGCATCGCACGAACACGCACATCTATGCGCAAGTGTTCTCGCCGTGCGGCACCAAGGTGCTCGCCAGCGCGTCGACGCTCGAAGCCGAAGTGCGTGCGCAACTGGCCGACCAGTCGGGCAAGGGTGGCAATGTTGCCGCTGCGACCCTGATCGGCAAGCGCATCGCAGAAAAGGCTAAGGCTGCCGGCATCGAATCCGTCGCCTTCGACCGCTCGGGTTTCCGCTACCACGGCCGCGTGAAAGCGCTGGCTGATGCGGCGCGCGAAGCCGGGCTCAAGTTCTAAGGAAGGAATTCGTCATGGCAAAGATGCAAGCGAAAGTTCAGGCTGACGAACGCGACGACGGCCTCCGCGAAAAGATGATTTCGGTCAACCGCGTGACCAAGGTCGTGAAGGGTGGCCGTATTCTCGGCTTCGCCGCACTGACCGTGGTTGGCGACGGTGATGGCCGCGTCGGTATGGGCAAGGGCAAGGCTAAGGAAGTTCCGGTCGCTGTTCAGAAGGCAATGGAACAAGCCCGCCGAAACATGTTCAAGGTGCCGCTCAAGAACGGTACGCTGCAACACGAAGTGCACGGCAAGCACGGCGCATCGACGGTTCTCCTCGCTCCGGCGAAGGATGGTACCGGCGTGATCGCTGGGGGCCCGATGCGCGCGGTGTTCGACGTGATGGGCGTGCAAAACGTTGTGGCCAAGAGCCACGGTTCGACGAACCCGTACAACCTCGTTCGTGCGACGCTGGATGGTCTGCGCAAGCAGTCGACGCCGGCTGACATCGCGGCGAAGCGTGGTAAGTCCGTCGAAGACATTCTGGGCTAAGGTGGTCACCATGTCTGAAAAAACTGTCAAGGTTCAGCTCGTCAAGAGCCTGATTGGGACCCGCGAATCGCACCGCGCTACGGTGCGTGGTCTTGGCCTGCGCCGCCTGAACTCGGTTAGCGAGTTGCAGGACACGCCGGCTGTGCGTGGCATGATCAACAAGGTCTCGTACCTCGTTAAGGTCATCGGCTAAGCGGCCGTTCGGGCACTCAAGGAGTTGATAATGGAATTGAATAACCTGAAGCCGGCTGAAGGCGCGAAGCACGCAAAGCGTCGCGTTGGTCGCGGCATCGGCTCTGGCCTCGGCAAGACCGCTGGCCGTGGTCACAAGGGTCAGAAATCGCGTTCGGGTGGCTTCCACAAGGTCGGCTTCGAAGGCGGTCAGATGCCGCTGCAACGCCGTCTGCCGAAGCGTGGCTTTACTTCGCTGACGAAGGAATTCGTTGGTGAAGTGCGTCTCGGCGATCTGGAGAAGCTGCCGGTCGACGAAATCGATCTGTTGGCACTGAAGCAAGCCGGCCTGATCGGCGAGCTGATGACCAGCGCCAAGATCATTGCGACGGGCGAGTTGAAGCGCAAGGTCGTCGTGAAGGGGCTGGGTGCGACGAAGGGCGCGCGCGCTGCGATCGAAGCAGCTGGCGGTTCTTTCGCCGAGTAACGTGCAAGTCGATTGCCGTCACTAGCATTTGCATCGGAGAAGGTTCTTGGCTAACAGCCCGAGTCTCGCAAAACCCGGTCGAAGCGCGGCGAAGTTTGGCGATCTGCGTCGGCGTGCAGTGTTCCTGCTGCTGGCGCTAGTTGTCTACCGCATCGGCGCGCATATTCCGGTGCCGGGTATCGACCCGGACCAGCTGGCAAAGTTGTTTCAGAGCCAGTCGGGCGGCATCCTTGGCATGTTCAACATGTTCTCGGGTGGCGCACTTTCGCGGTTCACGATTTTCGCGCTGGGGATCATGCCGTACATCTCGGCGTCGATCATCATGCAGTTGCTGGCGATCGTCTCGCCGCAACTCGAAGCGCTGAAGAAGGAAGGACAGGCGGGGCAACGGAAGATTACGCAGTACACGCGTGTCTTCACAGTGGTTCTTGCCACGTTCCAGGCTTTCGGTATCGCTGTTGCGCTGGAGAATCAGCCGGCATTGGTGATCGATCCTGGCATGGTCTTCCGGCTGACGACGGTTGTGACGCTCGTGACCGGCACGATGTTCCTGATGTGGCTCGGTGAGCAAATCACGGAACGCGGTCTGGGTAACGGCATTTCGATCATTATTTTCGGCGGTATCGCAGCGGGTTTCCCGAATGCGATCGGTGGTCTCTTCGAACTGGTTCGTACTGGCTCGATGAGCATCATCTCGGCGATCATCGTGGTCGCGCTGATTGCAGCTGTGACGTATCTGGTAGTGTTCATTGAACGCGGCCAGCGCAAGATTCTTGTGAACTACGCGAAGCGGCAAGTCGGCAACAAGATTTACGGTGGACAGTCGTCGCATCTGCCGTTGAAGCTGAACATGTCGGGCGTGATTCCGCCGATCTTCGCATCGTCGATCATCCTGTTCCCGGCAACCATCCTGAACTGGTTCAGTTCGGGTTCGCGGACCGGCTGGTTTTCGGACACGCTGCACAATGTGGCCGAAGCGGTCAAGCCCGGTCAGCCGGTGTACGTGTTGCTGTACGCGTTGGCGATCGTGTTCTTCTGCTTCTTCTACACCGCGCTGGTGTTCAACAGCAGGGAGACGGCCGACAACCTGAAGAAGAGTGGTGCATTCGTCCCGGGTATTCGTCCGGGTGACCAGACGGCACGCTATATCGACCGCATCCTGACACGTCTGACGCTGGCCGGTGCGATCTACATCGTGTTCGTTTGTTTGCTGCCCGAGTTTCTGGTGCTGCGTTGGAATGTGCCGTTTTATTTTGGTGGAACGTCGCTGCTGATCATTGTCGTCGTCACAATGGATTTCATGGCGCAGGTGCAGTCGTACGTTATGTCGCAACAGTATGAGTCGCTGCTGAAGAAGGCTAACTTCAAGGGCGGCGGCGTCCCGATGCGTTGAAAGGACTTATGGCCAAAGACGATGTAATCCAGATGCAGGGCGAGGTTATCGAAAACCTCCCCAACGCTACCTTTCGGGTGAAGCTGGAAAACGGCCATGTCGTATTGGGACACATATCCGGCAAGATGCGGATGCACTACATCCGTATCCTTCCGGGCGACAAGGTTACGGTTGAATTGACGCCTTACGATCTGTCGCGTGCGCGGATCGTGTTCCGGGCGAAGTGATTTGAAAAAAGGGTAATATCATGAAAGTGATGGCATCGGTTAAGCGCATTTGCCGCAATTGCAAGATCATCAAGCGCAAGGGCGTCGTTCGCGTGATTTGCAGCTCTGATCCGCGCCACAAGCAGCGTCAAGGCTGAACGCCGCGCTTTTGTTTGCGCTTTTTGTTTGAGGAAAAACAATGGCTCGTATCGCAGGGGTTAACATCCCGAACCACCAGCATACCGAAATCGGCCTGACGGCAATTTACGGTATCGGCCGCACGCGCTCGCGCGACATTTGCGTCGCAGCTGGTGTGGCATTTTCGAAGAAGGTCAAGGACCTGAACGACGCAGACCTCGAAAAGCTGCGTGAAGAAGTCGGCAAGTTCATCGTTGAAGGCGATCTGCGCCGTGAAACGACGATGAACATTAAGCGCCTGATGGATCTCGGCTGCTATCGTGGCGTGCGCCATCGTAAGGGCCTGCCCCTGCGTGGCCAGCGCACGCGTACGAATGCCCGTACGCGCAAGGGTCCGCGTCGTGCAGCGCAATCGCTGAAGAAGTAAGCGGGACTGACAGTTACAGGAAAACGTAATGGCTAAGGCTTCGAACAACTCCGCGGCGCAACGCGTTCGCAAGAAGGTCAAGAAGAACGTCGCCGAGGGCGTGGTTCACGTTCACGCGTCGTTCAACAACACCATCATCACGATCACCGATCGTCAAGGCAATGCATTGGCTTGGGCGACGTCGGGTGGTCAGGGCTTCAAGGGTTCGCGTAAATCGACCCCGTTTGCAGCTCAGGTCGCCGCTGAATCGGCTGGCCGCGTGGCGATGGAATACGGCGTGAAGAACCTCGAAGTGCGGATCAAGGGCCCTGGCCCCGGCCGTGAGTCCGCGGTGCGCGCGCTGCATGGTCTTGGCATCAAGATCACCGCGATCTCCGACGTGACGCCGGTTCCGCACAACGGCTGCCGTCCGCCGAAGCGTCGTCGTATCTAAGACGCTTGCTCCGCTTGCGCCTGTTGCCGCTAACGGCGGTAACAGGCTGCTTGCGTTATTGAATTGACTAAGCCCACCGTTCGACCCAAAGGGTTCGGACTAGCGTGAATGAAAGTTCACGTGATCAATCATAGAAGGAATGCAAAGTGGCACGCTATATCGGCCCTAAAGCCAAGCTGTCTCGCCGTGAAGGCACCGATCTCTTCCTGAAGAGCGCCCGTCGTTCGCTCGCTGACAAGTGCAAGCTTGACAGCAAGCCTGGTCAACATGGCCGCACCTCGGGCGCACGTACGTCCGATTACGGCACGCAGCTGCGCGAAAAGCAAAAAGTGAAGCGCATCTACGGCGTGCTCGAGCGTCAGTTCCGCCGCTACTTCGCTGAGGCCGACCGTCGCAAGGGCAACACGGGTGAAAACCTGCTGAAGCTGCTCGAGTCGCGTCTGGACAACGTCGTGTATCGCATGGGTTTCGGTTCGACGCGCGCTGAAGCGCGTCAGCTCGTGAGCCACAAGTCGATCACGGTGAACGGCGTCGTCGCGAACATCCCGTCGCTGCAGGTCAAGGCTGGCGACGTGGTTGCCGTGCGCGAACAGTCGAAGAAGCAGGCTCGTATTCTCGAAGCGCTGTCGCTCGCCGAACAGGGCGGTCTGCCGCAGTGGGTTGCTGTCGATTCGAAGAAGTTCGAAGGCACGTTCAAGCAAATGCCGGAACGCAGCGACATCGCTGGCGACATCAACGAAAGCCTGATCGTCGAATTGTATTCGCGCTAATCGGATTGACGGCCGAGGTTCCCCGATTGCGTTAGGCAAGGGGGCACCTCGGCTGTTTATTTTCAGGTTGTTACCGGTCAGCCTTATCGGTGTAACGAGCCGAGGGTATTGAAAAGGAAAACCTATGCAAACCAGTTTGTTGAAGCCCAAGATCATCGCTGTTGAATCGCTTGGCGAAAGCCACGCGAAAGTGGTCATGGAACCGTTTGAACGGGGTTATGGCCACACCTTGGGTAACGCGCTTCGGCGTGTATTGCTGTCGTCGATGGTGGGCTACGCGCCGACCGAAGTGACGATCGCAGGCGTCGTGCACGAATACTCGACGCTCGATGGTGTGCAGGAGGACGTGGTCAACCTGTTGTTGAACCTGAAGGGCGTGGTGTTCAAGCTGCATAACCGTGACGAAGTGACGGTTACGCTGCGCAAGGAAGGCGAAGGCGTTGTCACGGCTGGCGACATCGAACTCGCGCACGACTGCGAAGTGATCAACCCGGATCACGTGATTGCGCATCTGTCGAAGGGCGGTAAGCTCGACGTGCAGATCAAGGTCGAAAAGGGCCGTGGCTATGTCCCGGGCAACGTGCGTCGTTACGGCGAAGAATCGGCCAAGATCATCGGTCGTATCGTGCTGGACGCGTCGTTCTCGCCGGTTCGCCGTGTGAGCTACGCCGTGGAAAGCGCGCGTGTCGAACAGCGTACCGACCTCGACAAGCTCGTGATGAACATCGAAACCAACGGCGTGATCTCGCCGGAAGAAGCGATCCGTCAATCGGCGCGCATTCTGGTCGATCAGCTGTCGGTGTTCGCAGCGCTGGAAGGCACGGAAGCAGCGGCAGAAGCACCGTCGCGTGCTCCGCAGATCGATCCGATCCTGCTGCGTCCGGTCGATGATCTCGAACTGACGGTTCGTTCGGCGAACTGCCTGAAGGCCGAGAACATCTATTACATCGGCGATCTGATCCAACGCACGGAAAACGAGCTGCTGAAGACGCCGAACCTGGGTCGCAAGTCGCTGAACGAGATCAAGGAAGTGCTCGCTTCGCGTGGCCTGACGCTCGGCATGAAGCTCGAAAACTGGCCGCCGGCTGGTCTCGACAAGTAAGTCAAGCAGTATCGACTGGTAAGGACGCGGATTTTCCTTTAAAATCCGCGTCTTGCCTTTTCACTACCGGCCCGTGCTTTCCGCGCTGTACACAAGGAAAGCGATAGAAGAGCTGGACCAAAACTTTGATTCAAGGAAATTGAAATGCGTCACCGTCATGGTTTGCGGAAACTGAACCGCACGAGCAGCCACCGTCTGGCAATGCTCCGTAACATGTCCAACTCGCTGATCGAGCACGAAGTCATCAAGACGACGCTGCCGAAGGCTAAGGAACTCCGTAAAGTCGTCGAGCCGCTGATCACGCTCGGCAAGAAGCCGTCGCTGGCAAATCGTCGTCTGGCATTTAATCGTCTGCGCGATCGTGACTCGGTCACGAAGCTGTTCGACGTGCTGGGTCCGCGGTTCGCGAACCGTCCGGGTGGCTACCTGCGCATCCTGAAGTTCGGTTTCCGCGTCGGCGACAACGCACCGATGGCACTGGTCGAACTGCTCGACCGTCCGGAAGTCGAGGAAGTCGAAAACGTTGCAGAAGCTGAATAAGCCTTCTGACAGCGACTGAAAAAGCCAGGCGTAAGCCTGGCTTTTTTGTTTCCAGCGCGCGCTTTGCCTATGCCATTCGAGCGTCTGCGAGCTATCAGTACAAGGTGATACGATAGCGTCACCCTGTTTTGGAAAGCGCTGGAGCGGTCGGTGAACGTGAATGTGAGTTTGGTATTGACGACCGTGCCGGATCTCGCAACGGCGCGAAAATTGGCTCAGGACGCACTTTCGGCACGTCTCGCTGCGTGTGTGACGCAGCTTGGCAGTGTCCAGTCGAGCTACCACTGGCAGGGGAAGATCGAATCGGCGGAAGAGATCCAGTTGCTGTTCAAGACGAGCGTGGTTCGAACGCTTGAGCTCGAACGGTTCATCCAGGCTCAGCATCCGTACGACACGCCCGAAATCCTTTCCTGGCAAGTCACTGCGTCGGCCGCGTATGGCCAATGGGTGAATGCCGAAACGCAACGCCCAATCCATGTTTAACGGTTTGTCCCGGCGCTGGCGGAATGTCGCGCGCTTTCTCACCTTTGTCGCAGGCGTACTGCTGCTATCGCTAACTACGGCGAGCGTCGTTCGCGCGGCGGACGACTTTCTCGATCCCGCGGTCGCTTTCAGATTCAGCGCTTCCGAGCAGCCAGGCGAGGTGCTGGTTCACTACAAGATCGCCGACGGCTACTACATGTACCGGGAGCGATTTGCCTTCGCGACGCGCAACGGTGCGGCCACGATCGGCGACGCGCAATTACCTGCGGGGCATGTGAAGTTCGATCAAACCTTCGGGAAAAATGTCGAAACCTATCGCGGAGAATTGACCGTCCGCGTGCCGGTGAAGCAGGCGAGTGGTCCGTTCGATCTCGCCGTTACATCGCAAGGCTGCGCCGACGCGGGCATCTGCTATCCGCCAATGGAGCGCGTCTACCACGTGACGGGAGCGGCGTTGCACGCGGCCGTTTCGGGTAATACGAACACGCAGCCGGGCCTGGACACTCAAAGCAGCACCTCGTGGTACGAGCGCGCGACCAGCGCAGACTATGCGCAATCACTGCTGCAAGGCGGCGGCTTTTTCGCGATCGTCGGTTTGTATTTCGTCGCCGGCATCGTGCTGAGTCTGCTTCCCTGTTCGTACCCGATGATCCCGATTCTGTCGGCAATCGTCATCGGCGAGGGGCCACGGGTCACGCGCGCACGCGCTTTCGCGCTGTCGCTGGCTTACGTTGTCGGGATGGCGCTTGTTTACACGGCGCTTGGCATCGCTGCCGCGCTCGTTGGGCAAAGCCTTGGCGCCTGGCTGCAGAACCCGTGGGTGCTCGGCGCATTTGGCGTTTTGCTGTCCCTCTTTGCGCTCACGCTGATCGCGGGCGTTGATATCGTGGTGCCTCAGCGCTTGCAGAGCGGCGTTTCAAAAGCGTCCGAGAACCACTCGGGAGGGAAGTTCGCGGCCGTCGCGGTGATGGGAGCACTTTCTGCGCTGGTAGTCGGTGCGTGCATGACGGCACCGCTGTTCGCGGTATTGGCGTTCATCGCGCACACCGGCAATGCCGTGCTGGGCGGTGCGGCACTATTTTCGATGGGTATCGGGCTTGGCGTACCGCTGCTCGTCATCGGGCTTGGCGCAGGCACGTTGCTGCCGCGCGCGGGTGCCTGGATGGACAGCGTCAAGGTTTTCTTCGGTATCGTGCTGCTCGCGGCGGCGCTCTGGATCGTGTGGCCGGTGTTGGGCCCGATTGCGCAAATGCTATTGGCCGCATTGTGGCTACTGGTCGCTGCTGCCGGTCTGGGGCTATTTTCTCCGCACGTGGGCGCAGGCTCGATCTGGCGCGGTCTTGGGCGCGGAATCGGCGCGGCATTGGCGATCTGGGCCGCCACATTACTGGTTGGGCTGGCAGCAGGATCGACGGACCCGCTGAAGCCGCTCGCCGTGCTCGCAGGTCGGACATTAAATGCGCCGTCCGGGCAGGCCCAACAGACCGATCTGGCCTTCGCGCCAGTGCGCTCATCAGGTCAGCTCGACGAAGCCGTCAAAACGGCTGCACAGCCCGCTATGCTCGATTTTTACGCGGACTGGTGCGTCAGCTGCAAGGAAATGGAGAAATTCACCTTCAGCGATCCGCGCGTTCAGGCGAAGCTCAAGCATATGAATCTGCTGCGCGCGGACGTGACGGCCAATAACGCAGACGATCAGGTTCTGCTCAAGCGCTTCAATCTGTTCGGGCCGCCGGGAATCATCTTTTTCGACCGCGGCGGGAAAGAAGTGCTGCGCGTCGTCGGATACGAATCGGTGGACAAATTCCTGAGAAGTCTCGACCGGGCGATGACGGCGCCGCAGACCTGAGCATCAAACGTCACGCACGCGTAACCAACACCGTCCGCGTCAGCGTGCAATCAAAAAAGCGGAGATCGCCCTAAGGCAGTCTCCGCTTTCAGTCACTACCTACCGCGACGCCGCCGTACCCGGCAGGCATCGAAACCTTACTTCTGCGCCCGCAGCAAGCGCGCAGCGTCCAGCGCGAAGTAGGTCAGCACGCCATCCGCCCCTGCGCGCTTGAACGCGAGCAGCGATTCCATCATCACCTTGTCGTGATCGAGCCAGCCGTTTTGCGCGGCGGCCTTCAGCATCGCGTATTCGCCGCTCACCTGGTACACGTAAGTTGGGAAGCGGAACTCGTCCTTCACGCGACGCAAGATATCCAGATAAGGCATGCCCGGCTTGACCATCACCATGTCCGCGCCTTCGTCGATGTCGGCGCGCACTTCGCGCAGCGCCTCATCCGAGTTGGCGGGATCGAGCTGATACGTCATCTTGTTGCCCTTGCCGAGATTCGTGGCGGAACCGACGGCATCGCGGAACGGGCCGTAGAACGCCGACGCGAACTTCGCCGAATAAGCCATGATCCGCGTGTGAATGTGGCCCTCGCTTTCCAGCATCTCGCGAATCGCGCCGATCCGGCCGTCCATCATGTCGGACGGAGCGACGATGTCGACGCCCGCCTGCGCCTGCGTCTGTGCCTGCTCGACGAGAATCTCGACCGTTTCGTCATTGATCACGTAGCCGTTTTCATCGAGCACGCCGTCCTGGCCGTGACTCGTGTACGGATCGAGCGCGACGTCGGTCAGCACGCCGAGTTCGGGGAAGCGTTTCTTCAACTCGCGCACCGCGCGTGGAATCAGGCCGGCTTCGTTGGTTGCCTCGCGGCCGTCGGGCGTCTTCAGTGAAGGCTCGATCACCGGGAACAGCGACAGCACGGGCACGCCCAGTTCGAGACACTGCTCGGCGACGCCCATCAGCAGATCGACGGACACTCGCTCGACGCCAGGCATCGACGGAACGGCCTGACGGACGTTCGTCCCTTCGATCACGAAGACGGGGTAAATCAGATCATTGGTGGTGAGGATGTTCTCGCGCATCAGGCGGCGCGAAAAGTCGTCCCGGCGCATGCGGCGCGGGCGGTGATGCGGATAGAAGCTCATGTGGGGATATCTGCAAAAGTCAAAAATGCTGGCGGCACCCTGCCAGAAACTTTTCGAGACAATGGTATATCATACCGATCGAGCAAGGCGCCTAGCGCTGACCTCCCCGCTTCTCCTCCCTGAGCGGGTGCCTGTCGTTTTTCGATTAGGCTGTTTAACCCGCCGTTTTCTAGCGGCGGGTTTTTTTCTGGGCGAACGAAAACTGCCGCCTACGTGTCGCGGCGGGCCTTCTGGCCTTAATCAGCCGAAGCCGGTTCGTCGGAATCGCCTGCCGTGCTGGGCGCGATCCAGCTTTCGATCAGTTCATGCGCCTCGTCGAGGCCGATCCGCTTGAGCGCGGAAAAAAGCTGGGCGGACAGTTCGCCCTGAAAACCCGCCGCGCGATATTCATCGAGCCCTTTCTTCGTTGCCCGCAGCGCGTTGATGCTCTCCTGGCGAGTCAATTTGTCGCACTTGGTGAGCAATGTGTGAATCGGCTTGCCCGTCGGCGCGAACCACTCGATCATTCGGCGGTCCAGTTCCGTGAGCGGCCGGCGCGAATCCATCATCAGGATCATGCCGCGCAACTGCGAGCGCGTTTGCAGATAGCTCGACAGCAACTGCTCCCAATGAGCCTTCGCCGCGCCGGGCACTTCGGCATAGCCATAGCCGGGCAGGTCGACGAGATGCGCGACGGGTTCGTCCGCCGGTCCCACCGAAAAGTAGTTGATGTGCTGCGTGCGCCCAGGCGTTTTACTGGCAAACGCGAGCCGCTTCTGATTGCAGAGGAGGTTGATGGCCGTCGACTTTCCCGCATTCGACCGCCCCGCGAAAGCGACCTCGGGTTGCGGCGTAGGCGGCAGATCGCGCAAGTGATTGACGGTCGTGAAAAAGCGCGCTTGGTGGAGCAGAAAAGACATGGAGGAGACCGGATGGAGGGGTGAATGGACGTCGAGCGGACGTCCTGCGCACATCGGCGGACGTGGTGAATTGCCCTGCAAGGGCGATGCAGCCCCGCCGTAAAGGCCGGAGAGGCCCGACTGGCGCCAGATCGATTAGCGAGTTATTGTACAATACGATGGTTTACTGAAAACCTGAGAGGCCGCCGCGCGGGCCTCGGCGGCTG